>OFMT01000047.1_pt1 | contig 125652 bp, 152 predicted proteins | sample 1541891 | NCBI WGS metagenome assembly OFMT01 (sample SAMN04209230, study PRJEB22552) | human gut metagenome | biome: gut; material: feces | host: Homo sapiens | place: USA: Oklahoma | reverse complement strand
CTCAATACATTTTACTGTACCATCGGAGAATTTCTCATAATGTAAATTATCATCATGTTTTAGGGCGTCCCTAACGAGTCTTTTACCGTTTGGAAAACTGTGTTTATCCAAACGGTCTGCTCGCTAAGATTATGCCTTTGACTCCACACCCCAATTTCATTTTTGCCAGTGCTTCCAATCGTCAAACAAGGTAATAAATAATTATCATTAACTTCGTATTTTCCACCGTTTTCATCATAAATTGTTCCCATACTAGAACATCCTTGTATTTAGTAGGTTCATTATACTTGATATAAAATCTAAAGACGAATTTGCGGATTTAAGATAGAAAAAAGACTCTGACCTTTTATAGTCAAAGTCTTTCTCGGTTCTTTGCAATGCCCTATAAAGTTATATTCTTATAATTTTCAAGTTACTTCCTTATGTGGCGTTAGCAAATAGGCAAATCTCCTTTTTGTTTTTTAAAATTCAGCTTTAACTGCATTTTTGACCAGGAAACTGATGTCTAACGGTTCGACTTCATTGGTAAGCTCTCCCATTGACAAGAAATCAGCACCGCATCCTTTGAAACTTGCAATAGTCGAAAAGCTGATTCCGCCGGAAGCTTCGACTTTAACGTGCGCAGGAACTATTTCTTTCCATTTTCGTATTGTTTGCGGCAACTGGTTGTCAAACATGATCACGTCAACATTGGCATCGATTGCTTCTTTTAATTCGTCAATCGTTTCAATTTCGACTTCGATCGGAGTCAACGGACCAATATGTTTTCTGATGTTTTCAACGCAATTTTTGATACTGCCGGCAAGCGCGATATGATTGTCCTTTAACATGAGCGCACCGGTCAGATCAAAGCGATGGTTGTGACCCCCACCGATCATTACGGCGTACTTGTCAAACATTCTCAGGCCGAGAGTCGTTTTTCTGGTATCACAAAGCTTGATTGAATCATCGTCTAAAAGATCGATTGCCTTTTTGGTTTTCGTGGCGATTCCGCTCATGTGCTGCATCATATTCAATGAAACGCGTTCACCGGCTAAAAGAGTTTTGGCGTTTCCGACAGCTTTTCCCATCACCGTGCCTTTTTTTATGAAATCACCATCCTTGACGCAAGGGATGTAATCGGCATCACCGCCAAGAAGTTCGTAGACCATTCTCGGAATTTCTTGACCGCACGCGATTCCGTCTTCTTTGGCAATGAACGATCCGGCCGTTTCACCGTCTGGAAGGTAAGCGGTGCTCAGATCGCCAAAACCTAAGTCTTCTTTCAGAAATTCAGCTAATTTTTCTTTTGCAAGCAGTTCATTCAGCATGATTTTGTCCGTCCTTTGAAAGGTTTTCGTCAGGCAATGCCAAAACGGCAATCGCACCGACGATCAATGAAACCATGAAGAGAATAAAAATCGAATTGATTGAAACGCCCTTGTCCATCAAGAATCCGACCAAAAGCGGTCCGACAACGGCACCGAAACGTCCCATGCTTTCCGCAAGTCCGGTCATCGTGCCGCGCGTTTTCACGTGGTAAAGGCTTGGAGTCAAAGCGATGATTGCACCGTAAGCACCAAGGTTGAAGAATGACAGAACGCAGCCGGCGATGATCGTTGCGGAAACGGACACTGCATTTCCAAACATCACGGCCCCCAAAGCGGTCCCAAGCATATAAATTGAAAAGATATAACGCAACCGGACGTGTTTTGTCAGCCATGCCGCGCCAAAATAGCCGGGAAGCTGCGCAACAACCATCAATGTCGTGTATCCGAAGCTTGAAACAAAGCTGTTTCCTTTTGAAACAAGAATGCTTGGCAGCCACATGAACATGCCATAATAGGAAAACATGACCATGAACCATGCCGTCCAAAGCAATGGCGTACGCCATGTAAAGGCCTGTTTCAAAGCATTGAAATCAAACTTTTCCTTCGTATTCTGCTTAACGTCATCGCTGTCTGAGACGTGTTTTCTGATTGCAACTACGAAGAATCCAGAGCAGGCAGTCACGATCAACAGCCCGCGCCAGCCTAAAAGTCCGCTCAAAGCATATGACAAAAAGGCTGCGACAAGCCAGCCGACGGCCCAGAAACTGTCTGCCAAAATCAGCATCATTGAGCGTTTTTTGCCGCTGTACAGTTCCGCTATATAGGTTGCGGCTACCGGAAGTTCGCCACCAAGTCCGGCACCGACGATAAAGCGAACGATCAAAAAGGGCACGAACCCTTGGGTGAAGGCCAAAACGACGTTTCCGAGCGAAAAGAGCAGCAAAGAAGCAATCAGCGTTTTTTGCCGACCGACCTTATCAGCCAAGTGACCGAATAAAAAGCCGCCAGCAATCATTCCGATTGAACTGACAGAACTCACCAGTCCCGTTTGGGATTGCGTAAGCAGCCATTCTTTTCTGATCAGCGGCATGACGAACGAAAGCAGGCCGACGTCCAAGGCATCAAAGGCCCAGGCCGTTCCGATGATCAGGAAAGTTGAAAAGGGATTGAGATTGCTTTTGTTTTGTGTAGCATCCATGATAATTAATTCACCTCATAAGCTTTTTTTACTCCGTTTAAGTATCAAATACTTTAATGCGTCTAAAAATAAATGTATTTTAGACTTTTATCTGCGCAAATAAAAAAGTCGTTAATACTTAAAAACAATGATAGGACAAAATATTTGAATTTTCAAGAGAAAATTCAAATTTGCTTAAGACTTGGCACAAAGCATCGCCTGACCTTGACTTAATATGCTTTGTGAAGGAAAATGAAATGAGGGGGTGTCAGCCTTGGAAAAAGAATGGCTTGAACAATTTAAGCAATATCTCAAAGTTGAGCGACAGTACTCCGAGGCAACGATTACCTCGTATTTTGAGGACTTGAACGAATTCTGCCGTTTCCTTGATGAAAGCGGAGGTTTGAAATCGTTCAAGGACATCAATAATATCGATGTCCATGCGTATATGAGCTGGCTTTATGACAGAGAACTCAAGACGACGACCGTTTCGCGCAAGATCTCAAGTTTGCGTGCCTTTTACCGTTTTCTTGTCAGAAACGATAAAGCCGATCAGGATCCTTTTGCATACGTTTCCTTGAGACGACATCCGAGACGACTGCCGCATTTTTTTTACGAAAAAGAAATGAATGCGCTGTTTCAAGCCGTTTGCGGGGACGATCCTTTGACCGTTCGCGATAATGCACTGCTTGAGAACTTGTATTCAACGGGAATGCGCGTCAGCGAATGCGTCGGTTTGAAGATGCAGGATATTGATTTTCCGATGCGTTCGATTCTTGTTCACGGGAAAGGCAAAAAGGACCGCTACGTTCAGTTTGGAAGCTATCTCGATAATGCGTTGAAGGCTTACTTTGAAAAAATGCGCACGCCGGTCATGGAAAAATATCAAAAGAAACATGACTTTGTTTTCGTAAACCATTACGGCGATCAGCTGACGCCTGCCGGGGTCAGCTACATTCTGGACAAAATTGTTGAAAAAAGCAGTTTGACAACGACGATCCATCCCCATGAGCTCAGGCATACGTTTGCGACGCACATGCTTGCGAACGGGGCTGATCTTCGTTCGGTTCAAGAGCTTTTGGGACACAGCAGCATTTCAACGACTCAAATATACACGCACGTTACGCCTGAACATCTTAAGCGGGACTACCGAAAATTTTTCCCGCGTGCATAAAATTACATTTTTGTTGGAGGAATTAGAATGGCAATTTCATTTCATGCTACAACGATTTGTGCGGTTCGCCACAATGGCAAAACGGCCATGGCAGGCGACGGACAAGTTACGATGGGCGAAAAAGTTATCATGAAAGGGACGGCCCACAAGGTTCGCAAGATTTATGACGGCAAAGTCGTCGTCGGCTTTGCCGGATCCGTGGCTGATGCTTTCAATTTGGAAGATCGTTTTGAGAAAAAACTCAATCAATACAGCGGCAATCTGCAAAGGGCCGCGGTTGAACTGGCACAAGAATGGCGCAGCGATCAAGCATTGCAGAAACTGGAGGCATTGCTGATCGTGATGGATGCCAAGAATCTGCTGCTTGTTTCCGGATCGGGCGAAGTAATCGAACCCGACGACGACGTTTTGGCAATCGGGTCGGGCGGAAACTACGCTTTGGCCGCTGCAAAAGCCATGACGAAATATGCTGATGGCATGTCGGCAGCCGAAATTGCCAAGGCCGCAATCGGAATTGCCGGCGACATTGATATTTTCACGAATCACAATATTATTTGCGAAGAACTTTAAGGGGGGACTGGATTTGACAGGACATGAAAAAACTCCAAAAGAAATCGTAGCCGAACTCGACAAGTACGTCGTTGGACAAGCAAAAGCCAAAAAGGCCGTTGCGATCGCTTTACGCAACCGCTACCGCAGGATGCAGCTTTCTGAGGACATGCAAGAGGAAATCACGCCAAAAAATATGATGATGATCGGACCCACAGGTGTCGGAAAGACTGAAATAGCCAGACGTCTGGCCAAAATCGTCGATGCACCGTTTATCAAGGTCGAAGCTACAAAATTCACGGAAGTCGGCTACGTTGGTCGCGACGTCGAATCGATGGTTCGTGATCTGGTTGAAGTTTCTTACAAGATGGAAGAAGACGAAATGTTCAAAAACGTTCGTGCAGAAGCCGTCGCAAAAGCTGACAAACGGTTGGTTAAACTTCTCGTTCCCGCTCAGAAGAAACAGGAAAAAATGTCGCAGCAGCAAGCATTTTCAAAGATGATGAGCGATCTTCAAAGCGGAAATTACGCAAACCTCTTCAATCAGCAGGAAGAACCTGAAGACGTAACCGATGAGATTGCAGACAAGCGCATGTCGGTTGCCGAAAAGCTTCGTCAAGGATATCTTGAAAATGAAGAAATCACGCTCCAGATGGATGAGCCAAGCTCTCCGTCCGGAGCAGCCGACGGAATGCTCGGCCAAATGGGCGTCGACCTTTCAGACGCGCTTGCCCAGATCACGCCGAAAAAAAAGATCACCAGAACGGTAACCGTTAAAGAAGCACGCGAAATTTTGGTTCGCGAAGAATCAGCCAAGCTCGTCAACTCATGGGACATTGCCGATGCTGCCATCAATCGCGCCGAAAATACCGGCATTATCTTTATCGATGAAATCGACAAGATTACTTCCAAATCAAAGCAAAACTCCGGCGAGGTTTCACGCGAAGGGGTTCAGCGGGACATCTTGCCGATCGTCGAAGGGTCTTCAATCAAAACAAAATACGGCATGATCAAAACGGATCATATTTTATTCATTGCTTCCGGTGCATTTGCAGAATCAAAGCCAAGCGATCTGATTGCGGAACTTCAAGGAAGATTCCCGATCAGAGTCGAGCTTGACGATTTGCAAAAAGAAGATTTCGTCAGAATCTTGACGGAACCGAAAAACGCGCTCGTCAAGCAGTATATTGCTTTGATCGGCACGGACAACGTTTCCGTAACGTTTACGAAAGAGGCAATCGAAAAAATTGCTGAGATTGCATGCAAAGTAAATCACGAAACCGAAAATATCGGTGCCAGACGTCTTCACACGATTCTTGAAAAACTGCTTGAAGATTTGCTGTTTGAAGGACCGGACATGCATATGGGCGAAATCACGATTACTGAAGCCTATGTTGAAGACAAGGTCGGCTCGATCGTTGACGACAGGGATCTCAGCCAATATATTCTGTAGAAGGGGGATTTTGACAAATGACCGTCATGCTTGAAAACGAACATATCAGAGTCTGCATCAATGAACATGGTGCAGAGCTTTCGGAAATTATTTTGAAAAAAACAGGCGCAAATTATCTTTGGAGCGGGGATGCAAAATATTGGGGCAGACATGCGCCCGTGTTGTTCCCAACGGTCGGAAAATTAAAAAACGACGAATACTTCATCGACGGCAAGCGCTATTCCATGCATCAGCACGGATTTGCTCGCGACATGGACTTTGAGGTTGAAGAAAAGCAGCAGACAAGGGCTGTTTTCGTTTTAAAATCAGATTCGGAGACAAAAAAAGCCTATCCGTTCGAATTTGTTTTAAAGATCGCCTATACGTTGTTTGAAAACACCATTGAAACCGCATATACGGTCGAAAATCCCAACAGTCAGGAAATGCCTTTCGGGATCGGTGCCCATCCGGCATTTTCAACGCAGCTTCAAGTCGGTGATGAATATGATGATTACGTCGTTGAAATTACGGGGCAAAAATCACGCCGCTTTTTGCCGTTAAATGCAGAGGGGTTATTCGATTTGGATAAAGCCACAGAAAAAGACCTCTTTGAAATCAACGTCTCAAGAGAAACTTTCAGCAATGACGCAATCGTTTTTTGCAATGACGGAGCACCCGTTGAAGTGGTCTTAAAGAGCAAAAAGCATAATCATCAAGTGAAAATGACGTCGGACGATACGCTTGCCTTGGGCATTTGGTCGTGCTACCCGAAAGACGGACAGTATGTCTGCCTTGAGCCTTGGTGGAGCATTGCCGATACTGCCGATACGACGCAGGATTTCAGAAAAAAATACGGAATCAAAACGCTTGCTCCGAATGAAACGTTCAATGCTTCATTCAAGATAGCGATCGAATAAGGCTGAAAAAAACTCTGCCTCAAATTGAAAAACCGGATGATTTGCAATTAATTGCAAATCTCATCCGGTTTTTTGCGTATGCATGACGATTGCATGCTATAGCGGAGTAATAAGTCCCAAAATTAAATGAGCTTGATTTAGCAGTCGCTTCCTTTGGCAAAATCGCTGTCAGTTACGGACACACCGATGAAAATGGCACGCGTCCATAAACGGACTGTTCCAAAAATGCTGATTACGGACAAAATGGTCCAAAACGGCCGTTTGTCCGTAAATCTGAGTGAGATCTTGGATAGATTGGTTGAGCAGTCCTGCTGATTGAAAAAGTAGTTTTTATGCATTGGAAATTAAAAAAGCCGGACGAAGTCAGTCGCAAATTGACCGCCTTCGTTCGGTTTTTCGTTTAATTCAAAAGTAAAACTGGACTTTTCTACCATCCTCATTTGTTTTCTTTTTGTTTTTTTCTGTAAAGCAAGCCGAAATGGACCATGTTTTCCGTTCCGTTTTTGATGCGTTCGATGTTGCCCCAATGACGGAGAAAAATGAAAATCGTCAAGGCAAGAGCAACAATCGTCAAAATCGGATCGTTATAAAACAGCGAAACGACCGTAATCAGCGTAAAGCCGACCATGCTTGCAACGCTTACCATGCTTGAAACATAAAGCGTGATCAGGAAAATGACCCAGGCAATCAAAAAGAACTCCGGATTATAGACCAAAAGCACGCCGACGCTCGTCGCAACGGCTTTTCCGCCTTTGAATCCGGCAAAGATCGGAAAGACGTGGCCGATGATTGCCGAAAGACCGATCAGCAAAGCGTTGACATGCATGCCAAACATCATCGGAAGCAGAGCCGTTAAAGTTCCCTTGAACATGTCCATCACCAAAACGATGATTCCTGCCTTTTTTCCAAGCACGCGAAACGTGTTGGTCGTACCCATATTTCCGCTGCCGTAATCGCGAACGTCCTTGCCGTACATTAATTTGCCGATCCAAACGCCGGAAGGAATCGAACCGAGCAAATAGCCGATGACGCACATCGCAATGATTTTCAGAGTATTTGAATCCAAAAGAAACTCCTCCTTCTAGTACAGACATTATTTTAACCCCAAAGACCGTCTTTGCGCAAATTTACTTTCAATTTGGCGAATTTAAGTTCGCTGTTCCACTTGCCAAAGCTTTTATTTTTGAGTTAGAATAAAATAGTTACAAATTTTTAGAAAGGGTCGAATTTATGGGTACTGAAAATTATAGCGATGATTCCATTCAGGTCCTGAAAGGACTTGAAGCTGTCAGAAAAAGACCGGGGATGTACATTGGTTCGACTGATGCCAAAGGGTTGCATCATTTAGTCTACGAAATCGTTGATAATGCGGTTGATGAGGCACTCTCTGGATTTGGAAAAGAAATTGACGTGACGATTCACAAAGATGATTCGATTACGGTTGTCGACAACGGTCGAGGTCTTCCCGTCGGAATTCATGCGATGGGGATTCCGACCGTTGAAGTCATTTATACGGTGCTTCATGCCGGTGGAAAATTCGGACAAGGCGGATATAAAACCTCAGGTGGACTTCACGGGGTCGGTGCTTCCGTCGTCAATGCCTTATCTGAAAAATTGACCGTAAATACCGTTCGTGACGGGATTGAATACGAAGAAGACTTTGTTGATGGCGGACATCCCGTTGGAACTTTGCGGAAAATCGGTAAAACCAAAAAGCAAAGCGGAACGACCGTCACGTTTAAACCTGACAAGAAGATTTTCTCGACAACGCATTTTAATTATGACACGCTGGCTGAACGCTTGCGCGAATCGTCATTCCTCTTGAAAGGCGTTAAAATTGTTTTGACCGATGAAAGAAACGATGACCAGGACGTCTTCTTATTTGAAAACGGGATTCAGGAATTTGTTTCCTACCTTAATGAAGAAAAAGACACGCTTGGAAACGTCATGTACTTTGAAGGTAAAAAAGACGGCATCGAAGTCGAAGTTGCCGCACAGTATAATGACGGCTATTCTGAAACGATCATGTCATTTGTCAACAACGTGCGCACAAAAGACGGCGGCACGCACGAAGTAGGAATGAAATCCGCTTGGACCAAAGCTTTCAACGAATACGCAAGAAAGGTCGATCTGATTAAGTCAAAAGACAAAAACCTCGAAGGAAGCGACGTCAGAGAAGGTTTGGCCTGCGTGGTTTCCGTCAGAATTCCAGAAGAACTTCTTCAATTCGAAGGACAGACAAAGGGCAAGCTCGGAACACCGGAAGCAAGAACCGCCGTTGACGGAATTGTCAATGAACAGCTTGGATACTACTTGATGGAAAACGGCGATTTTGCCAAAGAGCTCGTGCGCAAATCGCTAAAGGCAAGAGAAGCAAGAGAAGCGGCCAGAAAAGCGCGCGATGAAAGCCGAAACGGCAAGAAACGCCACAAAAAAGAGCGACTCCTTTCAGGCAAGCTGACACCGGCTCAATCAAAGAATGCCAAGAAAAACGAGCTTTTCTTAGTCGAAGGGGATTCTGCCGGCGGATCTGCCAAACAGGGACGTGATCGCAAGTTTCAGGCAATTTTGCCGTTGCGCGGCAAGGTTTTGAACACGGAAAAGGCGAAACTTCAAGACATCGTCAAAAATGAAGAAATCAATACCATGATTTATACGATCGGTGCCGGAGTCGGGACCGAGTTCAACATCGAGGACGCAAATTATGACAAGGTCATTATCATGACCGATGCGGATACCGATGGCGCGCATATTCAAACGTTGCTTTTGACGTTTTTTTATAAATACATGCGACCGATGATCAATGCCGGAAGAGTCTACATTGCGCTTCCGCCGTTGTACAAGCTTCAAAAAACGGTTAAAAAGAAGACCGTCGTCAAGTATGCCTGGACCGATGCAGAACTTAAAACGGCCGAAAAAGAAATCGGAAAAGGCTTTACGCTTCAACGCTTCAAAGGGTTGGGCGAGATGAACGCCGATCAGCTTTGGGAAACAACTATGAATCCTGAAACGAGAACTTTGGTCAGAGTCAAAATTGAGGACGATGCATTGGCCGAAAAACGCGTTTCAACTCTGATGGGAGACCGTGTTGAGCCAAGACGAAAATGGATTGAAAAAAACGTTAAATTTACGCTTGAAGAAGACGGGAGCCTGCTTGATACTGCCGTTGCCACATCTGCTCATGGGGATGCCTCAAACAAAGAAGATCAGGAAATTGCACAAAAGAGTCTGTCACTGTTCGATGACGACTTGGATGAAAACATTTAGGAACGGGAGGGCTATTTTTGACGGAAACACATTCAAATATTCAGGAATTATCGCTTGAAGCCGTAATGGGCGAACGTTTCGGACGCTATTCCAAATATATTATTCAGGAACGCGCCCTTCCTGACATTCGCGACGGTTTAAAGCCGGTTCAGCGCCGCATCCTGTTTGCCATGAACGAAGACGGCAACACGTTTGACAAGCCGTTCAGGAAATCGGCCAAATCAGTCGGAAACGTCATGGGCAATTATCATCCGCACGGCGACAGTTCAATTTACGAAGCGATGGTTCGTTTGAGCCAATATTGGAAACTGCGTGAGCCTTTGATCGAAATGCACGGCAACAACGGTTCCATGGATGGCGATCCTCCGGCTGCCATGCGCTACACGGAAGCGCGCCTGTCAGAAATTGCGGCTGAGATGCTGAAAGACATCGACAAAAAAACGGTTGAAATGGTTCCGAACTTCGATGATACCGAATTTGAACCGACCGTTTTGCCGGCACGATTTCCAAATCTGTTGGTTAACGGAGCAACGGGAATTTCTGCGGGATATGCGACGGAGATTCCGACGCACAACCTTTCCGAAACAATTCAGGCAACGATTTATCTGATGGATCATCCTGAAGCCGAATTGGACGATCTCATGAAATTCATCAAGGGACCCGACTTCCCGACGGGCGGAATCATGCTCGGCTTGGACGGTATCAAAAAAGCTTATGAAACGGGACGCGGCAAAGCAATGCTGAGGGCCAGGACGCAAATTGAAGACGTTCGCGGCGCAAAGCATCAGATCGTAATCGAAGAAATTCCTTATGAAGTCAACAAGGCTTTGCTGGTCAAGAAAATTGACGAAATCAGGCTGCAAAAGAAAGCAGAAGGAATCGCCGAGGTCAGAGACGAAAGCGATCGCGAAGGACTTCGCATCGTCGTCGAACTTAAAAAGGACGCAAACGCACAGGGCATTTTGAATTATTTGTTTAAAAATACCGATTTGCAGATTTCATACAATTTCAATATGGTTGCAATCGATCACAAATGTCCGAAACATGTCGGCTTGAAGAAAATTCTCGAATCATACCTTGAACATCAGCGCATCGTGGTGACAAAACGCACTGAATTTGACCTTAACAAGGCCAAAGAGCGCAAACATATCGTTGACGGTCTGATCAAGGCGCTGTCGATTTTGGATGACGTCATCAAGACTATCCGCGCATCAAAAAATAAAAAGGATGCAAAAGCCAACTTGGTCTCATCGTTTGATTTTACCGAAAAGCAAGCTGAGGCCATCGTTTCCCTGCAGCTTTATCGTTTGACGAATACCGACGTTACCGCATTGCAAAACGAAGCCGAGGACCTTGAACGTAAAATTGTCGAATATACCAAGATTCTAAATAACGGCAAAGAACTTGACAAAGTAATCAAAAAAGAGCTCAAGACCATTGACAAAAAATACGGAACGCCGCGCCTGACTGAAATCAGGGCTGAAATTGAGGAACTCAAAATCGACACCGAAGTCATGGTCGCTCAAGAAGACGTCATGCTGCTCGTGTCGCGCGACGGATACGTAAAACGCTCTTCGCTGCGCTCGTTCAAAGCTTCGGATGAAAGCGACAACGGCCTGAAAGAAGAAGACGTCGTCATTTTGATGAAAGTCGCCAATACTTTGGATCATTTGCTGATGTTTACCAATAAGGGAAACGTCATTTATCGACCGATTCATGACATCGTTGATTCGCGCTGGAAGGATACCGGTGAGCATTTGAGCCAAACGGTCGGTTTAAGCGATGATGAACGCGTTATCGAAGCCTTTACGTTTGACAGTCTTGAAAAAGAAGGAGCATTTGTTTTTGCCACAAAAGAAGGCATGATCAAGCAGACGCTGCTTAAAGATCTCAAACCGGGACGAACGTACAGATCGCGGGCACAGACGTTCATCAAACTTAAAACTGATACTGACGAAGTCATCATGGCCGAATTTGTTGAGACGGAAAACGAAGATCTGCAAGTCTTTTGTACAACACATGCCGGGTACGGACTGCGCTATTTGTTGAATGAAGTGCCAACCACGGGCGCAAGGACAAGCGGTGTCAAGTGCATGGATTTGAGAGACGACTTCTTGATCAGCGTTTCTTTGGTAAGTGAACATGATGAGGTCGCCATCGTGACCCAACGCGGAGCTTTCAAGAAGATGAAGGTCGATAAAATTCCGGAAAATTCAAGGGCCAGACGCGGTGTTCAGATTTTGCGCGAATTGAAGCGCAACCCGCACCGAATCTTCTTTGCCAAGCCGGTTATCGAAACGGACAAACTGATTATCGAAACGACTGCAGGCGAAAAAATCGAACTCAGCGTTTCGGATCATCCGTCATGCGATCGCTATTCAAACGGATCGTTCGTGCTTGACACGGATTCTCAAGGTAATCCTTGTCTGGTCACGATCGTCCGTCAGGAAAATGATTCAGAAGATGAATAAATCAAAAAAGCTTGAGGCCACGTTCGTAGCTTCAAGCTTTTTTACTTTGCATGCTTCAATTTTTCGATAAGTTCTTTGTCAGGCGTGACATAAAGCGTTTTTTGACCTTCGTAGATAACGAACCCGGGCTTTGCGCCGTTTGGTTTTCTGATTTTTTTGACTTGTACAAAGTCAACCGCCACATTGGCCGATGCTCTGGATTTTGAATAATAAGCAGCGATGATTGCCGCTTCGGTCAACGTTTCGTCGCTTGGAGAATCCGAATTGACGATGACGTGAGAGCCGGGAACGTTTTTGACGTGCAGCCAATAATAATCCTTTTTGGCAGTTTTCAGGGTCAAACGATCATTTTGGTAATTGTTTTTTCCGACCGATATTTCCGTTCCGTCCAATGCAACAAAAGTTTCAGGCTTGCTTTTTGACTGACGAGGCTTCTTTTTTGCTTTGTTCTTTGTTTCAAGGTAGCCGCCTTTTTCAAGCTCAAGTTCGATGTCTTGCAAATCTTTAGGTTCAGCGAGTTCAATCTGAGCCTGAATCGTTTCGAGATAATCAATTTCTTTTTTCGTCAAATCGATTTGCCTCGTAACGAAAGAAACGGCATTTTTAAGTTTTTGATAACGCTTGAAATATTTTTGCGCATTTGCGGACGGTGAAAGCTGATTCGACAAGGAAATCTTTACCGGTTTTTCATGATCGTAATAATTATTGAGCGTGACCTCGGTCATTCCGCGGGTGATCTGATAAAGATAGGTCGTTAACAGTTCGCCCTTGATGCGATATTCGTCAGCGTTTTCCGTTGCCTTGAGTTCTTTTTCAAGCTTGACGAGTTTTTTTCTGTTTCGCGACAGATCGTTTTTGATGACGTGAATCAGCTTTGAACCTTGCGACATGACGCGATCTCTCGTAGCTTTTTCGCGATAATATGCATCAATCATCAAACTCAGCGTTTCAAAGGTCGCGACATGCTCGGCCGATGCTTTGAAACACGTAAAATCAAGGCCCTTGTCGGTTTCCAAAATCGTCGGATGCGGATTATTGGTTTCTCTTAAAAATGCAGCGAAGGCATCATCAAGCTCCTTTGTTTCATGAAGGCGGTCCGCCAAAATCAACGCGCTTTCTCTTGAAAAGCCCTGATACGTTTTGACGATGTTTTTGGCCAGAACTTCTCGATTAGGGAACTTTCTCAGAAGTTCCAAATATGCTTTCGATTCGTCTTTGAAGGGATTGATTTTTCCCTGGGAAGGCGGCAAACGATACGTTGCTTGCGGCAAAAGCGTTCGATACCTGTTTTGATCCATTGATACGTGCTTGACTGTATCGATGATTTTTCCCGTTTCCTGATCGACCAAGATCAAATTGCTATAGCGTCCCATAATCTCAAGACTTAAAAGAAGCGGCAGTTTGTCTCCGAGTTCGTTTCTCGTAACGAACCCGAAGTTGATTACTCGGTCATTTTCAAATTGTTCGACAAATGAAAGTTTGGCGCTTTCCAGATATTTTCTGAGAACCATCGTGAAATTCGTCGGTGTCTGCGGATTGGAATACGGAATTTCGGTAATTTGAGTTCGTGCATACGTGGGATGCGCTGAAAGCAGCAAAGGATAGTTTTTTCTTTGATTGCGAATCGTCAAAATAACTTCGTTTTGATACGGAGCAGAAATTTTTGCAACTCGACCGCCAACCAGGCAATCAGCAAGTTCTTTGACCATTGCTCGAGTAAAAAGACCGTCAAAAGCCATTTCACATTCCTCCTTAAAAGCATTCCTTAATATTCTAACTTTTTTTGCGAGATATGGCAAAAAAAACGTCAAAGTCTAAAAGAAAAGGAGACATCAGATGAAAAAAGTTGTCGCGGCTTAGCATTGACAGGGGCAGCACAAACGTTAAAGCAGATGAGGTTGTTGCAACCAATCAAAATATAGAAGGCTGCTCTTTTTTTATGCCGTTGCGAAACATATTCCGGCTTTCTAGTCATCGGCTCGTTTATGTGGTATCATTAAGTTTGCAATAATAAATTAAAGTAGGTGTAGTTAAATGAAAATCGCTGTTGTAACCGACAGTACAGCCTATCTTAACAAAGAACAGGTGGAAAAATATAATATTCGCGTTGTTCCGATTCCTTTTATTATCGATGACAAAGTTTATAACGAGGGCATCGACATCACAACTGAAGAATTTTATGAAAAATTGCGTACTTGCGAGAAGTTCCCGACAACTTCGCAGCCTCCGGTCGGAGAATTGGTTGAGCTGTATGAGTCATTAGCGGACGAAGGATACGATACCGTTATCAGCATCCATCTTGCCGGAACTATTTCCGGATTCATCAGAACGCTTGAAACAACGGTCAAGGATGCCGTTTCCGATCGAATCAATCTTATTCCCTATGATTCAAAAATTACGGTTCTTTTGATGGGGTATTTAGCCATCGAAGCGTCTCGCATGGCTCAAAACGGAGCAGATTTGGACGATATCCTCAAACGTCTCGATCATGTGCGCGATACGATTGACGAAATCTTTATCGTTGATGATCTGCAAAATCTCGTTCGAGGAGGGCGTCTTTCAAATGCCTCTGCATTTATCGGAAGCGTTTTGAGAATTAAACCGCTTTTAACTTTTGACGATAAATCGGATAAAATTGTGGCTTTTGAAAAAGTTCGTTCCTCTAAGAGAGCTTTAAAACGTGCAGAAGATTTGTTTGACGAACGTATCAAAGGGATGGATTATCCTTTGCGTTTAATCATCTTCCATGGAAATGATGAAGCTGCTGCTCTTGCATGGAGAGACAAATTAGCCAAGAATCATCCCGATTGTCCAATCGATATCAGCTACTTCGGTCCTGTTATCGGAACGCATCTCGGAGAAAAAGCTCTCGCACTCGGATGGATGGAAGATATTTACAAATAACGCAATACGAAAAGGAGCTGGGATCAATCTCAGCTCTTTAATTTTGTGAAAGCTGGTGACATTTTGAAAATTCAACTAGGGTTAAAAGCAAGCACTGATTCAGAACAAATTGAAGACAGACTTCGTTACAAACCGGATGTTTTCGAATTTTATACTTCTGAAAATGATTTTACGGAGGACGGACTTAAACGTTTCAGATATGATTTTGAATGGATCAAAAGCAAGGGCGTACAAAAGATCGTGATGCATCACCCGATGCGATTCCATGGCCAGTTTACGGAATTGATCGCACCTTTCGATAAATGCCGCGACCTTTATAATTTTATCGATAAAAGCACGAACGATTTGCTGCAGCTCGCATTTGATTATGATGCTCAGCTGCTCGTTCACGGATCTTATTCACGCCAGACCCAAAGTTATATCAATATGTGGGGAGGAGTCGATCAAGCAAGAGAACAAGCTTATCGACGTATTGACTCGTTTGCAGATCTTGGCAAAAATCACATTATGTTTGAGAATTCGATTTCGCCGATTTTTTATTACGGTGATGAAAAAGAAGACCTTTATATTTTTGAAAAGGGATATCGCTTGGCCTTCGACACCTCGCATTGCTTTATCAAAAATCAAGGCAGCAACGAAAAGCTGCTGGCCTCGATGAAACGTTTAAAAGAACATGTCGTTCATTACCACTTGGTTGATTCAATGGGAGAAACGCATGACAGTCTGCCTCTTGGAAAAGGAAAGATTGATTGGGAAAAGGCTTTGCCGTTGATGAACGACGATGCAACGAGCATCTATGAGATTATTTTGAAGGATCAAAGGGATGCGTCAGAACAAGTAGCAAGTCATGAATATCTATTAGGCCTCGCAGATAAGTTAAGAAACGCTTAAAAATAGCAAATTATTGCTGCTAGATGATTTAATAAAGCCGATTATATACTATAATCAATTTGTGGAATTAACTAATTTTAGGGGGCCGGAACATGAAGCGCGAGGCTTTTAACATATGGATGAATATCATCATCGGCATATTAGGTGTTGTCTATATTCTCAGCACATGGTATTTCAGATTGATAGTAGCAATTCTCAGGCGTCCCGGAAGGTCTTTTGAAGCTGCCGAACGATATGCGGATGATGCTAAAATTCTGTTCACGTTTTTAATTTTAATTGCGTTGCTGATAGCTTTCGTTGGAATCATCAGCTTGTTCAGCAATATGATTCACTTTGATTATCCGCGATTCTTCGTGCGAATCGGACTGGATTTGATCGTAATATTCATGCCGTTCGTATATGGCGAAAGTTCTGTATTCCTTTTATATGAGCTCTTATTTGCCGCAATTTTTGCACTGTATCTGAATCACTTGTATGTGAATCAGAAATTTAAAGATTTGTGAGGAAATATTACTTGAAAGCTGTTAAAAATATTTTAAGTTGGGTTATTCCGATTCTTGTCGGTTTTTTGATTGCGGCCGTCATTAAAACGTTCTTTGTTTCAGTCGTAAAAGTTGACGGTACATCAATGTATCCGAACCTTCAGAATAATGAACGCGTTTTGATGCTGCATAAGGCAAAGATAAAGCGTGATTCGGTAGTTGTCTTTGATGCGTACGGAGTCGATCAAAACAACACTGGCTTGACAAAAGACACCAAATACGTCAAAAGGGTGATTGCTTTGCCCGGAGACACCGTTGAATATCGTGATAACGGTCAACTTTTTGTTAACGGAAAATTCAGATCGCAAGGCTACATCACGTCACAGCAGCAAGCTGACGGAACTTTAAAGGTTGCTGCTAATTTACCCAAAGCAAAGGGCGTTGTTTTAGGAACCGGAAGCACATTCAAAGTTCCCAAGGGAAAATATTTCGTTTTGGGAGATAATCGAAGCGTTTCAAACGATAGTCGCTATTACGGATTCGTTCCAAGAAAGAAAATTCTCGGCGTCGTCAAAGTTCCTTTTTGGAACGGCAAACACGATTTGATCAATTCGTATCAAAGAGCTGACTAAGAAATAACCGCATGCAAAAGAGCATGCGGTTTTTATTTTAAAAAATTCAGCGCAAAATCCAAAATGGCTCTAGGGCGCGCTTTTAAGCACTACTTTATATAATGTATATTATGTAAACTAGAAGATAAAAATGAATCATTAGAGGTCTCCCCCTCAGGCAAAACGTATTTTTGGAAGCTTGATTCAAGTTTTTTGAATAGTATGTGCAATTAAGCATTTAATAATACAATATGTTATGGCGACAATCTGAATCTTTAAACAAAAAATGATTGATTCAACGTTTCAAAAATTAGCATCAGCTGCTGAAACGATTCGAGAATACGTTGGCGTTCATCATGGTTTTCAGCGAACTTTCTTGAATCTTGGCTTAAAACACTGTAATATTAGTATTGCGGTCATATTGGAGGTTTTTAGATGAATCAACGAATCATATTTGCTTTAACAGTCATCTGCAGCGTTTTGGCTGCTTCAATCGGATCATCGTTTCATATTGCTATAATTACAAAGGCCGGATACTGCATTTTGGCAATCGCTTTGCTGATTGCCGGATTTTTGATGCTTGTCCTCAAGCATACTGAAATTTTATCCGGAAAAGACCGGCGTGATTCTTGGGAAGATACTCCCGGTGAAGTCAAAGCCGTTACCATCGTTGGCGGTTTGGCGTGTCTTGTCGCGGGAGCATATACTTTGTTTCAATGCTTTTTTTAATTATCAAAAAAAGATGATTTCTGTAATCATCTTTTTTATTTTCTTTTTTACGAACTGACGTTTTCATGAATTAATATGTTTCAGTAATCCATTCGCCTGAATAATCGGAACCAACGGGATGATAATCGATTTCGGATAACTGATTATTCTCAAAAATCTGCAGCATCTCAGCAAAGTTTTCCGGCAATGAATAATTTCTTAAATCTGTTCGTTCGATCCAAAAGATCTCCCCTTCTTTTGAGCTTTTGATTTGTCCTTCAAAGTCATTTGCCTTGTACAGCAAAACAATATAGCGCTTATTGTCTTTTCTTGGAAATTGTTTGATTCCGCACAACAATGGATGCTTTATCTTGAGTCCCGTTTCTTCAAAAATTTCTCGAATCATCGCATGATTAAACGATTCGCCAGGTTCGATATGCCCTCCTGGAAACGTCACGCCCGCCCACGTCTTATTTTTGCGATCTTCAACCAAAATTTTTGTGCCGTTCTGAATCATGCACATATTTGTCAATTCAACGCTTTCGCTTCTGTCTTCCATTGCAGCCACCCTTTTCTCTTGTTATTGAACAAATATTATTCTAGCACAAAAGGACCGCTGACGATCGATAACGTCAACGGTCCCGTATGAGCAGAGAAATGTTTAAGAATTTGCCGCATTAATACCAATTATGCGTTTGCCAGTGCTTTTGAGCATTTACCCAGGAACCATACCGCTGCTTGACGTATCTTTCAGCGGTTTTTTCCTGATTTGCCGGCGAATAGTCACCGTTAAGGTAACTTTTGTCCAATTGATACTTGCCTATGTATTTACCGTTGCGTGCATTATAATCACCGCCGGATTCTCTTTGAACGATCCATGCACGTGCGGAAGCTTCAGCAGAACTCTCACCAGTTCCGACTGCAGAAACCTCAGACTCAGATGTCGATGAACTACCCGTTGATTCGACGGTCTGAGCCTGGGAAACAGCCTGAACCGATTGGCCCTTGGCAGGAATAACGAGATTCTGCCCGGCCAAAATGAAGTTCGGATCGCGAAGATTATTGGCCTGAACGATCGCGTCAGTCGTCGTCCCATACTGTTCAGCAAGTTCCGAAACGGTGTCGCCATATTTAACCTGAATCTTCTTCAGAGTATTTGAAAACTGCTGCGCCTGCGTTGCTTGAGTGCCTGCGTTTGCCTGATTCAAAACTTGCAAGTATGCAGATTGATCAACGGCTTGAGTGTTTTCGACAGTCATTTTTAATCTCCCTTCCTTCTTCATGTCTAAATCATAACACTAAAAAAAGGCCTTTTTGAAAAATTCACCAAAAGGCCTAATTTTTTTTGAAAATATCAAAACTTCACTTCAATTTTTCAATATATTTAAGAACATCCTTCAAATAGCCTCGTTCTTCGTTGATTTTTTCCAACAGATCATGATCGTGAGTATGAACGATGCCTGAATAAAGCTGATCGGAGTACAAATCAAGGTATGGAAGTCCTGCTTTTTCAGCGCGCTTGATCTCTTGCTGACGATCGTAAGAAACCTTTCTGAATGAAACCTGCGGCATCCCCTGCTCATCGCACTCTAAAATGCAGTATTCAGCTCTCAGGTCATCATGAAGTCCAGGCCAGTCACAAAAAGGTTCTCCGACCGATCCCGGGTTGATGACAAGTTGTTCTGAAGTCGTATAACGCATGAGCGGATGATGAACGTGTGCATAAAGAGCAACGTCTGCTTTGGTATCTTTAAGCACTTCATCAAACGTTGTCTGGGAAGACGTCGGATAAAGCTTTTGACCAAAGTTATGGAACGGCAGATTATGGGCGCAGCTGAACCTGAGATTATTGACGTCAATGAGCTGATGCAAAGGCCAATGTTCGATTTCATCAATGATTGCCGAACCAAGCTGCATCCCGATAAATTCGGCCAACCGAGAAAAGAAAACGCGACTCGGTTTTTCAAGCGAAAGCCTCCCTTTATAGCCGTTGACCAACAGATCGTCCCAGTTTCCGCGAACGCAGACGGAAGGTTCCAACGATTTGAAGAGTTTCCATTGCTCAAGCGCCCCTGGTCCTGGTGAGAACATATCGCCTAAAAACCAGACTTCATTAATTTTCTGCTTTTTGAGATCGTCACAAACTGCCTGAAACGCGGTCATGTTTCCGTGAATATCAGAGATTAATGCTATTTTTCGATACATGCTTGACTTGCCATAAAAATGGCCCTCCTTGATCAGTGTGTTTAATTCCAGTATAGACGATTTTGACAAAAGTCAAAAGCACTTCTGACCAAAAATTCTTGCACCGATTAAAATCCGCAGCATCTTGCTACTTCTTCCGACCATAGTTTCGGATAACAAGCAAGCAGCTCTTCATGCTTCAGGCAATGTTTTCTGATGTCCGGACTTTTGAAATGTTTCTTGTATCGTTCAAGGTATTTTTTTCCCATTTTCTGCGCATAAAAACAATGAACCGTCAGTCCGTTTTGTTCAATTTGGTCTTCCAATGAAGTTATCAAATCTGAATATGCTTGGTTGTAGATGCTTTTTTTGCTGATGAAATCTTTTTTGTCACCGTCGATTCCAAAAAAAGAAAGCATTTTTTCCAAGTAGTCGCTTTTGGTCGCTTTTTTTAGCAGACGTGCAGTCATATCGAATTTTCCTTGCAAGGCTGCATGCAAAAATAACGTTGCGATGCTGCACGAAATTTTTGCATGCAAAGGTTTTTCCTGATCAAGATCGGAGCTGCCTAAAATGCCGTGCTCAAAGCTGATTTGATACCTTTGCGCGAGCAATCCGACAAGCGAACCTCCTAAAGAACATCCGTAGATGCAGCAGACGTGACCTTGAAATCTTTTTTTGACATACGACTCGATTTTTTCCGTCTCTTCAAGCATCGTCGGGAAAGTCGCTTCTTCATTTTCATCAAACCCGTCATATGAGATGCAGACAACGTAAAAATATCTTTCAAGATAAGGTATCACATTGAAAAAGTTGTTTTTCCAATGGCAGCATGTTCCCGGAAGAAGCAAAACAACCGGCTTGTGTCGATCTCCAAATTCATATGTTCGCAAATAACCCAGCCACCCTTCTTTCTTTTGTATATACAATTATATAACTATCACAATGTTTTTTTCAACAAAAAACAGAGCGCTGTCTGACGATCTAATGAATTGTAAAACAGTCATCAGAATCGGAACGACTGCAACAAACGACAAAGTGCTCAAAACAACGACATTGGTCGCATATTCAACGTCTTCGTGTGCTTCTTTGGCAAGAATCGGCAAAACGGCGGCTCCTTCTTGTTTGTAATCAACGATGTCTGCAAGCGCGTGAGCCGCAGCTGCAAACATTTTACAGCAGAAACTGCTTGAAACCTTAAAAGAACATATTAATGAACACGCTTGTTTTCGGAAAGAACAGCCAAAATGAAAGTCTGTTTTTTTGGAATCTGTTAAAAAAGGTTCTTCCATCCCGTTTAGCTGATCAGCTTTTTGATCTGTTGCGTTTCGGCAACCGTCCGAACGGGAGAATGACGAAACTCAACATAGTCGATAGAATGGTTATTAAGAACGGCGGAAAGCATGGATCCTCATGATATTTTTTGAATTTTCACTAAAGTTAAAGCAATCAGATATTATTTCTGAATACTTGATATCAAAAAAGGAAGTCGACCTTAGGCGCTTCCTTTCTCATTTCTTATGACGGCTTTTGTTCCTGAGTTCTTTTTTCGTCATGACGCACAAGGTGCATGAACCGATGTCTGTATTTCAAAACTGCTTCGTCCATCTCATAGTCGCTCCACTCAGGAACGGGGGAGAATTCGTATGTGACGTACATCGTCTCGCCTTCAAATCTTATCCCGGCAATCCGTTCGATCGAAACATAGATGCCGGTTTCCGTATCATAGATGATATTACCGACGTCAGCAATTTCATCCCATTCCCCTCTCCCATATGGAAGCTCGGTTTGCGTCGTCACAAATTTCTCTGACAGATTCTCCGAACGATATCGTTGACATAAGCAATCATAAATTGCTGAAATTTCACCGTTGGCATCCACAAAGACATGAGCTTTTATGATGTTGATTACGACGTATGTCTTTTCGCCATCTCTGACGACGTCCCCAAGCTCTGCTCTTTTATCAAGTTTGTGCCTTATCCTCATTCTTTTTAGCAAATCAGACTACACCCCCATTGTGCTTGAATACCTTTTAATCATAGCATGTTTTATCAACCATGACTATTAAAAGCACCGGGGTTTACAAATTATTTAATTTTTTAGAGCTTGCAGTGCCGAATGAGCAATCTGTTCAGGCAAAAGGCCGTACGTTTCATGCAATTTTTCAGTCGGAATCATGTCTGGGAAACCTTTTTTGGCTCCGAGGACAATGACTTTGATGTTTTTTGCGCCGAAATAAGCCGCAATCTTTTGGCCGAATCCGCCGTCGAGGCTTCCGTCTTCCAAAGTGATGACAACCCTGTATTTTTCAGCAATCGCATCAAGCATTTCGCTGTCAAATTCAGTGACTGAAAGCGGGTTGATGATCGTAGGATCGATTCCGAGTTCAATCATCTTTTCTGAAGCTTGCTTTGCCAGATCGATAAATTGCCCCAAAGCAAGCACTGCAACATCGGTCCCCTGCTTGACGATCTGATATTTAAATCTGCTTAAATCCGGTTCTTCAGCGTGTTTCAGAGCTCCAGTTGGAATTCTGATCGCAATCGGATGTTCCGTTTGTTTAATGGCAAACTTAAGCATCCCCCGTAGCTCTTCTTCACTGGCAGGCATCAGATATTTAACGTTTGGGACGCTTGAAACAAAAGGAATGTCAAACATGCCTAAATGGGTATTGGAATTCATTTTGGCCGTTCCGCCAAAAACAAGCATCACCACCGGCAAATCGTTTAAAGCAACGTCATGCGACAGCTGATCATAGGCTCGCTGCAAACCAGATAGTTTACAGGATGCTTTGCTTCAAAGCTCTTCAACCCAAATACGCCGGGGATGGCCGCATTAATTGCCATCAGCGGCACGTTGTCAGCCAGTTCTTCTTCGAGAACGTCCAAAACAACGTCGGCATATCCCTTTGGGCGCATCGACAGTTGCCGATTCTCCGGTGGCAAGATTCCAAGGCGTATGCCAGTGAAATTCCATCTTGTGCTTTTCGGCCGGTTCGTATCCCTTGCCCTTTAACGTATTGACGTGCAATACGACAGGATGATCGACGTCTTTGACCGATTCGAAAAGTTCGATTACTGATTTTAAATCATTGCCTTCGTCTAAATATCGATATTCAAACCCCATTGCCTTAAAAATATTGTTTGAACTTTGTCCATTCGTCTCTCGAAGTTCCTTTAGCGTGCGATAAAAACCGCCTTTGTTTTCATCGATAGACATCTGGTTGTCATTGATTACGATAATCAGATTGCTGTCTAAAACGGAAGCATTGTTGAAACCTTCAAACGCCAATCCGCCGCTGAGCGATCCGTCACCGATAATAGCAACGATGTTTTCTTTTCCCGAAAGCAGATCGCGTCCTTGCGCAAGTCCGGTTGCCAAGCTGACGGAAGTTGACGTATGTCCGACGGTAAAGCAATCATATTCGCTTTCATCAGGATTTGTGTAGCCAGTAACGTCATTATAGCAGTCCGGGTCAAGAAAAGCGTTTTTCCTTCCGGTGAGCATCTTATGTCCGTATGATTGATGCGAAACGTCAAACACGATCTTGTCTTTTGGGGCATCAAACACATAGTGAAAGGCCGTCGTCACTTCCATGATTCCAAGATTCGGTCCGACGTGACCGCCGATTGCGGCATCTTTTTCCAGAACCAGCTGGCGCATCTCGTCTGGAAGCTTGCTTAATTCTTCAAAGGAAAGCTTCTTCAAATCCTTGGGACCGTTTATCTTGTTCAAAACGTAATCAGGATGCTGATTCATAAAAAAACCTCGTTTCTGTTAAATTATTCTTCTATGTTCAGTTCTTTTGCCAAAGCATGCAAAACACCGTCTTCGTCATTTGTTGCGGCTTGATATTTGGCAACTCTTTTGACTTCGTCCGAACCGTTTGCCATCGCATAGCTGTGACCTGCAAGCGCAAGCATTTCAATATCGTTTCCGCCGTCACCGCAAGCCATCAGATCTTTTGCATCGATCTTATAGTAATTGAGCAGTTTCTTTAAGCCATATGCTTTATGGCATCCAGGGATGATCAGATCGATCGAACCGTGTCCGCTGGAGGTTGCTTCAAGTTTTCCCGCAAGACTGTTCTGCATGATTTCAAGATATTCAGCCGTTTTTTCGGCCGAACATTCAAGCGTCATTTTAAAGATGTCGTCTTCTGGCATCTCTTCAAAAGTATCGAGTCTTTGGTTGACCGGACAATAAAAATCCATAATCTTTTCAAAATGATCATCAGCCCGATTCAGATAATAAGTCGATTTGAATCCGCAGGCGGCATAATTGACATCGTCATATTCATCTAAAACGGAAGCAGTGAACAACACGTCGTCACGAGAAACAGTCTTCTTAAAGAGAATTTTTTCGCCTTCCATGACGCAGCTCCCGTTTTCGGCAACGTATGAAATCTCATTGCAGATTTCAGGAAATGATCGTTTAAGCTGCACGTATTGATTGCCGCTTGCAACAATGAACTTGATGCCGCAATCTTTCATTTCATCGTAGAGCTTCTTAAAAAGCGGTCGATTATAGTCTTTTTTTGAATTCAAAAACGTTCCGTCCATATCTACGGCAAGTGCTTTAATCATGATTCGTACTCTCCTTTTATATTGATACCAACGAAATTTTAGCATAAAATAAAGCGCTTGCCAAGATAATTGAACATAGAATGAATGCAAAAAACGCACCGCTTTTTATCGCAATGCGTTTTTCCGTTGCCGTGATCCGGCTTGATTTCTTAAACGAGCTTGTTGATTTCGTTCAAATTTTTGACTTCATACGTTGGCTTATTTTCCGTTTCGTTTCTGCTTCCGTTCGGGTTGAACCAGACGCTGTCAAGGCCGGCGTTGTTTGCCCCTTTGATGTCCGACGTTAAAGAATCACCGATGACGACTGCTCTTTCCGGAACGAATCCTTCAATGCTTCGTTCGACGACGTCAAAAAATTCCTTATCCGGTTTTTTGACGCCCATCTTCTCTGAGATGAATATCTGTTCGAAGTAGTCTCCGAATCCAGAGTCTCTCAAGCGTCGATTCTGAACATCGAGGTTGCCGTTTGATACGACGTACAGCTTGTGCTCGGAATTCTTCAATGACGTCAACAGCTGTCTTGCACCGCAAACCTCTTCATGTCCCATGGAAAGGTAGTTCATATACTTCGGAGTCAGTACGTCCGCATCAACGTCAAGTGAGAAGTACTTCTTGAAAAAAGTCGGGAAACGCGTAGCAAGCAGCTGTTTGCGCGTAATCGAGCCGACTTCGAGTTTTTTCCAAAGGCTCTGGTTGTACGATTTATAGCTTGCCTCGATTTCAGCATCAAGCTCAATGCCAAGATCATTGAACAATTTTCCCAATGCCTGCGTTTCAGCCGCACCGAAATCAAGCAGAGTGTCGTCAACGTCAAACAGCAGCGTATCGTATTTTTTCTTCATTTTATCCCTCTTTTATCAATTAACCAAGTTCCAATTCGTATGCCTTTCTTTCAGGCTCAACCGTCTCATCTTCAATATAAATTATGCCGCGATATTCGAACCCGAATTTATCAGCGATATGCTGCAAACGCTGATTTTTAGGATGAGTATCGATTCTGACGTGCTTGAAGCCTTTGGTTTCGATGACCGTCAGCAAACAGGCAAAAAGCGTATCGTTCAGATGCATCCCTTGATACTTGCTCGAGATGGCCACACGATGAATCGCAATATAATCATCAGACTTGTTTTTCCATTCTCCGGAATCGATTCGCTGATAATTTTTGTCAGGTCCTTCAATCAATGATGCCATCCCTGCGACTTCTTCATCGACGATCAAAACATAGCAGCATCCGTCTTCAATATCCTTTTTGAAATTTTCAATCGACGGCGAACCGTTTTGCCATTGCGAAGAACCGTCGTTTGACAAAACTTTTTTTGCATCTTCAAAAATTGCGCTGATTTCAGATAAATCACCAAGAGTTGCCTGTCTGACGTATTTCATAACTTTCAACCTCTAATCCAATTCAAAAAGTTTCTTTGAAAGTTCAATTTCTTGCGGATCGGGATTGCTGTTTAAAAATTCGATTTTCCCGATTCGATTCTCTTTCCGACGCTCGTTTTTGGCCTCAAGCAGACGTCTCAATTCCCTTGCCGCACCGGCACCGCCGTCAACGACATAAACGTCGTTTCCGACGATTTGCTGGATCGCTCTTTTGGCAAACGGGAAATGCGTGCACCCCAAAACGACCGCATCGATGTTTCCGAGATACGGATTCAAAATCGAGCGAAGATATTTTTTGAGTTCCGGCGTGTCGATTTCGCCGCGTTCGACAAACTCGACCAAATCAGGCGCAGGGAGCTTGATGATTTTGGCCTGGTCTTCAAAGCGATTCATCAGATTTTCAAATTTCTTTTCTTTTAACGTCAGCGGAGTTGCCATGACGAGAACCGTCGAGTTCTTTTTATGCAAAACAGCTGGTTTTAATGCCGGTTCAAGTCCGATGATTGGAAGTTCCGGATACTCTTTTCTGAGTCTTGAGGCTGAAGCGCTCGTTGCCGTATTGCAAGCAATTACGATTGCTTTGACGTTTTGTTTCAAGAAACGCTGAACTATTTTTTTGCTCAGCCGATACACCTGCTCCGTGCTTTTGACACCGTACGGAGCATTGAATGAATCACCATAAAAAATGTAGTCTTCGTTTCCCATGATTTTTACGCATTCGCGCAAAACCGTCAGGCCTCCCATTCCGGAATCAAAAATTCCAATCGGGCGTTTTGTTTCTTCTGAATCCATGTCAAACTTCCTTTTGCAAATTATTTTTCAAGCAGATCCTTATCGATGATTTGAAAATTGGCACGATGAATGTAAAGCGCTTTGCCGTCAATCATCAACTTGGTCATTTTGGGCAAATTTTTCGGTATTTTCCAGTAAACCTCATCTCCGGAATAAGCGGCAATCGGCTGTCCGAGCTGAGACTTGATGACGACGATTCTGGATTTGCCAAACATGTTCTTATATTTGTTCAAAAAACGCGCAACGGATGCATAGCTTGAAAGCGCACCGCTTTCGCTGCCTTTAATCGACTTTTTCGTAAAATTGACATCAGGCTTCAGGCCTTTTTGAACGAAAACGCACGTGTCGCCGCATGATTCGATTTCCTTGCCGTCAACCGTAATCGTAATTACCGAAGAAAGCTCATAGCGTTCTTTGACGTCTCCGTCGCTGTCATAATCAGACGTCTTGACGGGATTGCCGGTAATGCTGATTTTGCGTCCGCTGGTTTCCAACACTTTTGAACCATAATTATCATAAGTGAAGATGTTATAGTCGTTGCCGACGAGCGAACCTTTGATGTCGTTAATGGCTGACTGAAGCATGCTGCATCCTCCAAGAACAAAAACAATCGCAATTGCAGCAATAGCTTCGATAAAATGTTTCTTTTTCATTCGTTTCTCCCCTAATTGTCAAAATGTTTATTTTTTTGCCTCTTTGTCGCAATTTTTTTAAATGCTGCAAACATTGCCGAAGCGATCAGCAAAATGCCTAAAACGATCGAATACGAGCCGGCTTTTTCAAACGGAGCCCGTTCAATCAAGACGGACGTTTTCAAATAGCTGTTTGACAGTTCCATCACGATTGAAGACAGGGCATTTGAAATTACAAAGCTGACGATTGATCCGGCGACGATCTGTTCTGCTCCGATCAAATACAGTGCGTTGACGTTCTTTTTAGTCAGCTTGGCTGTCAGAAGCATCAAAACCAAGATCAAAAGCAGCATCACGATTCTGAAGCCAATCGAGACAAAGATTCGATAATAAGAAAGAATCTTGGCAACCGGCGTATTTTCAGCCGTCAGTCCTTCATAGACGTTTTTGGCATAACGATTCAATTCTTCAGAAATCGTATCAGTTTGGGATTTTAAACCTTGTTCAGCCATAGATGCTTCCTGATTGCTCAAGGTCCCGTTTTCCTTCAGCTGATTGATGACATCGCTGACCGCTTGATCAAGCTCTCCGGAAATATCGCAGGAGGCATAAGATTTTCCTTCCTCAAGATTGGTCAAAGTCTGAGCAACAATCATCGAAACAGCATTGTTTGCGTGTTCATCGGCTTGGAAGGATGCTTTCAAGTCATTGTTTCCTGCTGAGTTTTTAAGCACTGTATTTTCAAACATCAATGAATACATCCTGTCAGACATTTCCGAAACGATTTCAGTTTCCTTGACCGATTCCGAAATCACTTGCTTGACGGTCAGACTGAGCAAAAGCATCATTGTCGAAAGAACCAGCAGCAGTCCCGTTATCAAAAGAGCGACAGGATGTTTTTTTTCGTTTTTCATTTACTCACCTCTTAAACCACTTTATTAATTATATTCTATTGTCACAAGGAGCACAAACAAAAAAAGCAAACCGGCACCGCCGGCTGACAATATTGCTGTGATCTTACAAACTGTTGACGTATTCTTTGATACGTTTGGTTGCTTCTTGAAGGCTTTCCATCGAAGCAGCATAGCTCAAACGAACGTAGCCTTCGCCGCCAGGTCCAAAAGATGCTCCCGGAATCAAGGCAACGCGAGCTCCCTTGGCGAGATCTCTGACAAATTTCCATGAATCAGTGCCGCACTTTGCAGGAATTTTGGCAAACAAGTAGAATGCGCCGTCAGGACTTGCCATCTCAAAACCTGCTTCTTCCAGTTCTTTTTTGACAAAATCGCGACGTCTAAGGTATTCGGCTTTCATCACATCGCTGTCATGCTTTCCGTTCTTCATGGCTTCCAAAGCAGCATATTGAGCATTCGTCACCGGTGCGGTAACCATGTACTGATGAGATTTGACTGCTTGATCGACAAAATCCTGCGGTCCGAAGAGATAACCGATTCTCCAGCCGGTCATTGCATGTGACTTGGAAAGTCCGCTTAAAAGAAGCGTCCTTTCAGGGATGATTTCTGCCATTGAAGTATGCGTGCCGGAATAGGTCAGTTCTGCATAAATCTCATCGCAAAGAACCCAGATGTCCTTTTCGACACAGACATCAGCAATAGCCTGCAGCTGCTCTTTTGAATACGTGACGCCTGTAGGATTGCTTGGGAAAACAAGCACCAGTACCTTGAAATGCTTGTCTTTGTTTTCGTCAAATACTCGACGCAGACGTTCCGGCGTCAAAACGAATCCGTCGGCACTCGTATCGACCGTTACGACGTTGCCATCGTTAATTTCACTGATTGGAGCATAAATCGGAAAGACGGGCGTCGGCATAATGAGCGTATCGCCCGGATTCATAATTGTCTGCAAGGCCGTGGCGATCCCTTCCGTTGCGCCGATCGTCGTAATCACTTGACTTGGCTTGTAGTGAAGATTGTATTTTTCATTAAAATATGCTGCCGTTGCTTCGCGTAGTTCGGGAATCCCCGCATTTGGCGTATAATGCGAAAGATTGTCATCGATCGCCTTTTTAGCAGCTTCTTTGATATGCTCCGGCGTATTGAAGTCTGGTTCCCCCAGCGTCAATTTGATAATTCCAGGAATTGCGCTTGCTTCAGCGTCAAATTGACGAATTGAAGAAACGGCAATTTTTTCGATTTTGTGGTTGAATTTATTTTCCATAGCGACTCTCCTCATAGCATCTATCATTATAATACGATATGAAATCAATTATACGATGCCTTATTAATCAATGTTTTCAGCGTTTGAAGACAACAAACGGACAACAATGTGTTATAATAGAGTTGCAAATAATTTTATTTGCTCTCTTTTTAGGATAACACAAAAACGTGTGGTTGTCGTGAGTTGTAACTAAAAAAAGACCTCCTATGATGTGGTATAGAAAAAGACTCTTGGTTTTCTCCAAGGGTCTTTTTTACATAAAAAATAGCCCCGTATCGTCATCATACGGGGCTTGAACGAAATACTTGTTTTATACCGACAAAATAAAATTCCTATATATATTTACTCTGCCGAGCATACTTTAATTATAACATCAATAGTTTAACCGTTGGCCAACAAAAATCAAATTCGGGTTGCTAATATGGTTAGTCTGCGCCAGATGGCCTACCGATACATCCAGTCTGCCGGCGATGCCACTCAGCGTATCGCCACGTCTTACCGTGTAGACACGTGACGTCTGCCCGCTGATGGTCAGCTTGTCGCCTGGGTGCAGCATACTGTAGATAGTCTTGCCGTTGCGACTGGCTAACGCATACATAGACATACCGTGACGGGTAGCGATTGACCACCAACTGTCGCCCGATTTGACCGTATAAATACCGCTCGTTGCTTGTTTGGCCGTCTGCAAGATTTCCACGTCTGAACGTTTGATCCAACTCATGATACCACCTAGCAGCACCTTGTCACCGCCTGTTTGCACAACCGGGTACATGCGGCCTTTGACCCATGACGGGATGCATTGGCCGCTTGCCCACTTGCGGGCGCTGAAGTTGACCTTGACCGTGTAACCTGTAGAAATGTCTCGTTTTGGCGTGTTGTCGGCTACAATGCCCTGTTTGACGGCGGTTGGTTTGCTTACAGGCTTGCCTGCGTCCCCGTTGCGATATCCGTTGTCGGTGATGCCGGTCAAGTCTACGTCCCCATCCAGTCCACCGGCTACATAGGTTGACGTAAACTGGTAGATACCCACGTTGCCGTATGACGGGAAAAAAGAGTAGTTAGGTTTTGTGGTCACGTTGTAATCAGGATATTCTGCTAACCACAACGGATATTTTTTGGCAAGACTTGCCAAATCAAGATGATTGACAAGGTAGCTCTTATAACCGTACAAAACAGGCGTATAGCCGGCTTGCTTGATACGGTTTAATGCATAGTCAACCACGCTTGTGTTCTGCTGCCCACTTTCCACGTCAAGCGCCACGATCGATTGCTTAGGTGTTTGCACCCTCGGCAAGAAATAATCAAGCACCTTGTTGGCTTGCTGCTGAGTAGTGACGTTTTGCCACCAAATATAGGTATGCGCTCTCCGCCCCATAGCGATGGTTGCCGCTACCTGCGTGCGATACGTACTCTGATCATACGTGTTCCAACCATCAACAGTACCGCCAATTTGGCAAATAGCAAATTTATCGTGAGCATATCCCCATTTACCGTTGATACCTTGATATCGTGCCCAGTCTACGCCCTGGTCTCCTTTGGCGGCTTGTGCAGTAAAGCCTACCGACATCAACGCAAATGCACTCAAAACACTTAAGACAATCTTATTTTTGTTCATCGTTTTTCCCCTCCCTGTATTCGTCTGACAATTTGTAGATGTATTTCTTAAGCCAAACCGGCACGGGTATGCCCATTTCGCCTAAATTTTCCACAATCGAAATTGCGTAAAACAGAATGTAGAAAATTAAAAGTGTATCAGCCATGCCGGATAGTCTGTAAATGTCAAGATACGGATACAAAATGGCCATGATAAGCAACAGCGTTGAGTGCTTGATTAGTCCGCTGATACCCTTGCGTGACTCCGTGGTTTTGACGATAAGGCTTTTTAAAAAGCCGGTTATGATGTCAGCTAAAACGATTAAAAAGAATGCGAAGAAAATCGGATTATCAATCAGTCCGCCGATATGATCTAAGTATTGTTCATGAAAAGGCATATAGTCAGCTCCTTTTTGTCCTATTTTTTGTCCTATTTGTCCTATTTGTCCTACCCACCCGCCCCAGTCTGTGGCTAGTCCTTAGACGGGTCAGCCTGCTTTGCTTTCAGCTCATCAAGCTCGTTTTGCAGCCGCTCATTTTCAGTTTCCAGTTCTGCGATTTTAATCGTCTTGTTTGCAATCTCAATAGCCAGTCTCTGCATTTCGTTCATGTTACTTTTCCTCCGTTTGTTCTTTTTCTGCGCCTACTTTGTTTACAAGTGACGGATCAATCCCGTTCTCTTTACAAAGTGATTTTTGTTCTGCAATTGCCGCCGCCATAAACTCTTTTTGCGCCGTCTTGATTTGCTCATCCGGTGTGGTGTAGACAGGCGTTCCGTCGTCTTTATACTCGCTCGGCGTATCAAACCCCATGGTCTGCACCACGGGCGTTGAGCCGTCCCCCGTAAGCATTGTTGACATTGCAAACGACTTGTCGTCTGCCATATACGTGAGATTTACAGTTTTCTTAATTTCCATTTATATCAATCCTTTCTAGCCTAGTTGCCATAGCCGTTGTAGCTACCTCCCTTGTCTTTTGGCAAACCGTCCGTATTGATGCGGTAGCTATGTGTGAACAACACTACTCGCCCGTTTGCCGGAAATGCTACCCCACCCCAGTTGTCAGCGTCCTGTACGATACATGGAATCTTTTGGTTACTGCCCCAGTCCGACCATGACACCCATGCAGTTCGTATGCCGTGGTTAGCGTAAACTGGCTTGACGTGTAAGTTACCGTCAAGAATGTTTAAGTTGCCGTGATTATACGTTCCCGTATAATCTTCCGTATCACCTAACGTAATGGAGTGTGGATGTCCCGTGAGCTGGCCTATTTCATCGATGACAAACCTCGGCGAGCACCAGCCTTTTTTGAAATCTTTTGTGTCGCCCCAGCGAGGTTCCCATACGCCAATTTGGAAGTGGTCTCCGCCATACGGTCTACCCCATATCTGCTGTGGTGTTATCGCAATGGCAATCCCACTTGACCCGTTGCCAGTAACGGTTGTTGTTTCGTAATTCCAACCGTCCCCACAGATAAAGCCTTGCCACTCCGATTGCCAGTCGCTTGGCGCATTACCAGTATGACCATTCAGTTTAGCTGGTGCTTGGAACCACATTCCCCATTTGTCCTGCTTTGTCTGCCATCTCTTCCTCGGGTCAGGGTCTGCCTTGCCGACCATGATATAGTCGCTGCAGTTGATAACGTTGGTATCGATGTACCCGCTTTGGATAGTCGTTGTACTGGACGTACCGCTTGGGTCTTTGCCGGTGGACGCGATTTTAATGCCGTTAAGCATGCCTGTTGAGATGTTGCTTGCGTTGACGTTTATGAGGTTGACTTTAGCAGCGTTGAGCGTGCCGGTGGTAATCTTGTTGGCCGATAAGCTGCCGATGAAAGCGTCGTTTATCGTCGCATTGGTCATCAGCGTTTTACCGTTTAAAGCGATTCTATTTGCGTTGATGTATGCCGTATCGTTGACCAAACCGGCACTTGCCAGTATTTTCGAATTCTTGGCTATGCTTGCAGATAAGTTGTTGCTTGTCTGCGTAAGCACTGATTGTTCTACTTTCGTTTTTAGCTTTGCGTCTGTTTCCGATTTGGTATAAACAGAGGACAGACGGTCACTCGTTGCGGTTATCTTGCCCGACAGCGTGTTAAGCTGTGACTGAAAATCGTTGTCTGACATGCACCAGTCGGTAGCTTTGTTGCCTTTTTCGAGTTTGACGTGGCGGATAGAAACGGTTGCTCCTGTTGTACCCTTGTATATTCTGCCAACAATGAGCGCGTGCGTGTTATCTAGCGTAAAAGCTTGCGATAGCTCCCAAGTGATATAGTATTTTTTATAGCTTGTCCCAAGCGTAAGCGGAGTCGCCCCATCCTTACCACAGCCGGATGGATTGTGCTGTGTGTCCCACCGTTGTATACATTTGCCGTCAGTATACTTACCGGTTACGTCATACAAAAAATTGTAGATTGATGTTTTGTCCACGCTCGCTTTTGCAAAAAAACTAACTGTAAAGTAAGTGCTAGCGGTAGGCGCTTTGACGAGTTTTTGCTGAAAAACATCTGTCTCAGCGTTAGCTAGCTGAGACTTCGTCCGCTCTCTTTCGCTGTCGTCCAGTAAGTTTGCCCCACCGATTTGTAGGCCGCGTAAGTCACCTTGTACCTTGGTTATGCTTGCGGACAACCCGTCTGTTGTCTGCTTGACGTCTGCTGTCTTAGCATATCCCCTTAGGTCGCTTGCCGTCAGTTTGGCGGACAGTGCCTTGTCCGTTTGAGTGACATATGACTGGTACGTCGTTTTATCAACCTTGCTTGATACGCTTGACTTAACCCCGTTAACGTCGGTGGTCAGTTGCGTTATCTTGCCTGTATGGTCGGCAATTGTGGTCTTGACACCGCTCACGTCGGTTTTAATCGATGTGATATCGCCCTTGGCGTTTTTGACGTCGGTCTGCACGCCGCTGACCGTGGTCTTGAGCGATGTCACGTCGCCCTGCACATTGCTTACGCTTGTCTTGACACCGCTGATATCCGTCTTGACCGATGTTATATCCTTCTTGGCGTTGGTAATGTCTGTCTGCACGCCACTGACCGATGTCTTGATAGTTGCGATGTCTTTCTGTGCGTTAGCTACCGTCTGTTTTGTGCCGGAAACGTCAGTCTTGATGGTTGCGATATCCCCCTGGGCGTTGGCTACCGATGTCTTCACACCGTCCACTGTCTGACTCATGGTGGATATTTTGCCGGTGTTGTCGGCCACAGTTGTTTTGATGCCGTTAACGCTCGTCTTGATATCGGTTACGGTTTTGCTCGTTTCCGTCAGCTTGTCACTGACCGACGCATAGTCTTCCTGTGCCTGTTTCCAGTCAGCATCGGCACTTGCCTTGTTGGCGTCGATTGCTTTACGTATATCGGCTACGTCAGCATCCACACTTGATTTGTTGTCGGCTACTTCTTTGGCTAAAGTAGTATAGCTATCGTTTGCCTGTTTGGCTTGCTCAAGCGCTTCGGCAGTCTGCGCCTTAGCTCCGTTTGCGGTGTTAGTAGCCTTGATTGCCTCGTCATATGCGGTTTGAGCGTCCGTTTTAGCTTGCGCCATATCAGATTTGGCTTGGTCAAGCTCAGTTCTGACGTCTGCCGTATCTCTAGTGTTGATGATAAGTACCCATGCTTTGCCGTCCCATTGATACATTGACGTGTACTTGCCATCGGTTTTGTACCACAAATCGCCTACCTTTTTTGCTATCGGTTCGGTTTCATCGTCCGTTCGGAAGATGTTGTGCGTTCCGTCAGCGGCGATTTGTGCAGTCATGCTCGCTTGATTGACTTTTGTTTTGATTGCCGATGTTTCAGCGCTCACGCTTGCGACCGTTTCGCCGATGGTCATATTCAAATCACCAAGTTCAATCGAATCGTAACTGTCCGTCAAAACGTTCCATACCGTTCGAGTAACCTTGATCGCACTGTTTATTCCAAGCTTTTCAAAACGAACGGGGACTTTGTCGCAAAGGCTCAGCTTCTCGAATTTTGCGAGTTCGTCATCGGTTTTTGACAAGTCAGCGAACGTGATAGTCGTTGAAATTTTCGGTACTCCGATGTCATTAGTTGTCATGAAGTGCAAAGCTTTGCCTTTAAGGTATTTTTTGATTGTGGCTAAGTCAGCGTATGTCACTCCCTCTTCTGCGTTTTCACTCGGCTTTGCCCCAATGCGATAATTTTGGAAATCAGAAGTGAAGTCATGCGTTTTGATTTTGCGGTTAGGATAGTGGCTGACATACTTGCTATCAACCAAATATCCGTCAATCGTCACCAACTTTTGAATCATGCCCCCTGCGGCAGTGACCAAAGCATACGGATAGAGTGTTGTATACGTCTCAGCAATGTTTTGTTCCTGTTCAAACGTCAAAAGATTTCTTCCATAACTCAAAAGAGTATTTGCGGTTGTGCCACGCTGCTTTTTCAAAGAGATGTGCAAGTTGTCAAACCTGTACTCGCCTTTCCAGTTATAGAGAATCGAGCCTTCCACACCGCCCAGTGCTTGCCTTGCGTTGGCAACGTTTTGAATGCTTAATAACGTGCTTGACGTGTTTGTTACATCGGAGTCAACCGTGATTCCGCTTGCGTCTCCGCCAATGAGGGAGTCTTTCCATTGGTCAAGCGCTTGTTGCGCTGTCCCCGTCAAACTAAGTTCAGGCGGAATAGACAGATCATTCGTGATGTAGCTGATATGCTCAGCGTAAACTGAAAGGCTGATTTCGCCAGTCTCTGTCATGATTGGAGTGACGGTTTTGATAACGAACAATTGGTTCTTCAAATCATAAGCGTTATCAACTTTGATTATTCTATTGTTCGCTATCTTGTCAGCTTGTGCTCCGTCAATCGGATAGGTCATCGAAAGCGTGTATGCTCCGTTCCGTTCTTCCGTCACTGTACATTTTTCAGCGTCGGATAAAGGACCAAGACCTTTGCTCCAAAATTCTTTTTCGTCGCTTTCGTAAAGTATTGGTGTCATATCATAACCCCCCATCTAGGAATAATTTTCACGGTAAAGTCTGAATTGTCCCATGTTATTTTCGTGTTTCCAGGCGACAACGTCAAAAAATCTCCGCTCATTCGATTGAAAAGAGGCTCTGTATGGGCAAGGTTTGTGCAAGATTGTCTTGCACTATCCAAAACTGCTCCGTTGCCTATTCCTGTCATTTTGAACGTGTTAAGAGTTACGGTGCCGCTTCCGCTTAAAGCAATACGTGGCAAAGCCGTAACCGTTCCCGGATTGTTCAGTGTTTGCCCGTTGGTTACATTAATTTCCTTTAAACCTTCGTCATAAAACTTGTACGGATAAAACAGTGCGTTTAGTTCCCCACTTAAATCGCTTGCTTCACGCTTGAAAGAAAGTTCACCAGTCATCGCCACTAAATAGGTAAAGCCAGGATCGTTTGCTAGTTTGAAATTGTGGTACACGTTAACGCTCTGCCTGAGCCAGTTAGTAATTTGGGTAATAGCCTTCGTTTGTTCAGCAGGCGGCTTGTTCACGTAAAAAGGAATCGTCTGCAAAATGCTCGAAGGTTTGGAGTCGTTCAAGAGAACCGTTCCCGCTCGCCCTGGAATGGTGGCTGTTGACACATTGGGAACTGCGGTTGCAACCGTATATGAGCTATCGATAAAAATTCCTAAATCAGTTGAATTTTTGCCGTTGAACGTAAAACCGTTATACATTCAAACACCCCCTCGTTTGTCTTGTTGTTAGCGTATTCATGTCTTGCATGGCTCTTCTCAAGTCAACTTTGCTGTTTGTCGAACGCAATGCTGCTACTTGGCTTTGTGGCAATTGCACATTCAACGTTCCGTTCATGATTGCGCTCAGGATTGTCACGATTGCATCAAGACGATTGTTTGTTTCGCTATTATCAACCGATACGCTTGTTTGCCCCGATACGTTGTTAATTGCTCGCAAGTAGTTGAGCGAAGTATCGAATGTAGGCTTTTTGACGGTACCTTCCGCAAATTGCGGAAGACCAGGGAATTTCCTTGCGGTTTCGCTCGCTTTGAGAACCTTTGTCCCCTTCGGCGCTTCAAACGAAACGTTCCGCCCTTGCGGAATGAATGAGAACCCGCCTGGGAATTGGACTAATTCACGGAACACGGGACCTTGCTGATCGTTAACCATCATAGGTCCGCCTTCAAAGTTTCTTGTACCAAAACGCTTGTGTCTTCTTTTTTTAGTTATGAAAATTTTTTCAAAAATCGAAGTGAATGTCACTTTTTTGGGATTTCGCTGAGCATTCCAAGAATTAACGCTCCTGATTGCACTGTGCGCATTGGCAGAAACATTATCTTTTGCGTGAAGGGTTTTACCGTAAGCACCCTTCCTGTTCCATGCGTCAATGCCTCCTCTAGCCCGACTGCTTGCGTTCGTGGCGCTTGAGGAATTACCATTGAAATACTTAGTATTAACACCTTTCCAATTGTGAGCGTCAACCGCTCTCCTGGATTGACCGCTTGCGTTTAAAATGTTTGAAGGATTGCCGTTGAAAAATTTTGTGCTGACACCTTTTCGGTTATGAGACTCAATTGCTTGTTTCCCTTGCTTCACCGCTTGTTCAATGCTTGCTGCGTTACCAGTGAGGTTCTTCCTGTTGATATTCTTTTTGTTGTAATTGTCAACATTCACACCGGCCTTTTTAAGGATTTTGCTTGCATCTTTGTCTCTTACCAAGATGTCTTTTTCTTTGGTCGGGAGGTAGTTCCAGAGCTTGTAGTCAGCAACAACCTTCGCAAGATCCGTGGAGCCTTTGCAAGAAACAAGAGCTTGCTTCGCTTTCATTGGAAGACTGTTCCACTTGCCGTTGTCGGTCAAGGCTTTCGCTACATCTTCCGCTCCCTTGTACGTTATCCACGCTTCTTTTTGTTTCCAGGTCATTGCATCCCATTTTCCACTCTGAACAAGCGCTTCTGCCACTACACCTTTTGCATTCGTTGACAATTTGCCTTTCTTTTCAAGGAATTTGATTTTATTCCACGTTTCTTTTGATTTTATGGCTTTTGTCACTTCCTCAACGGCGTTACTCTTTAGTTTCAGCGTTTTGGGATTGATTACAAGACTGTTCCATTCGCTTGCAAACTTCTTTGTTTGCTTGCTCATGCTTTGGGTGGTATCGATCGATACAGCGTTCAGTTTTTTGCTTTTGGATTCATAATTGTTATACACTTTTTCGATTTGTCCCCAGCTCATCTTAGTGTTAGCAAGCATGTCCTGCATGATTTGTTTTTTGCTATATCCCTTTTGTTTTTCGGCGTTGATAAAAGCGATGCCGTAAGCGTTCATTTTGCTGTTGTGGTCCTTTTGAAGTGCTTCAAGAGCAGCATTGGCTTCAGCTTGAGTAAGCTTTTTGTTCTTCAAGCCTTGCTTGATTTCCGCCTGTTGCTTTGCATAAACTTGTCTTTCTTTTTCGAGTGAATCTGCAGTAGTCTGTACTACTCTGGATAATTCTTTTGAAGTTAATTCATTTGCTTGCGATAATTCAGCCTTTAAAATCAGCGCTTTTTTACTTTTTGAAACATTGAGCAGTTTAACTTGTTCTTCAGTCATTTTTTGTTGAAGAGCGGCGATTTGAACACGCTCGTCATCAGTAATTTTGACATGCTTTTCTTTTGCTCTTTGAACAATTTCCTGGATCTGTTTGTTGTACGATTGCACTTTGGCAACGTGCTTGTTCATTGCTTTGCTTTCTTTATCAGTCTCTTCTAAGACCGCTTCCGAAACCTTTGAATTTCCAAAACTCTTTGCCCATTCTTCGACGGCTTTTTGATGTTTTTTAGCAGATTGTTCAACCGTTTTCGTCATGCCGTTAAAGGCGCTTTGAATGTCCTTGGCGTTCTTACCGGCACTTGATGCGGTGTCATTGAGTGCTAGTGTCGCGGTTGTGTTCCACTTCTTAAAAGAGGTAGCCGATTTGTCAGTTGATTTATCAACACTTGTCCCCCATCTTTTTGTGCGGTCTGCTGATTCAATCGCTTTTTTGCCCCAAAGTTCGTAAGCCAGTGTTCCGCCCCCGACGGCCACGACTGCAGCTAATACTGCCGGGTTGAGAAGTGATGTCGCTGCGGTCAAGCCTGATACACCACCAGTTGCGGTTGTCAAGGCGCCTTCTGTTGCGCCTACTGTTGCGCCCATTTTACCGATGTTCGCTCCTGTTCCAAGCGCCTTTGCGCCTACCTTGGCTAGAATACCGCTTGCTCCTTCACCGGCTACGCTGATTTCCTGGAATGCCTTCCGTGCGGCGTGCCATTGAGATACTTTGGAAAACAGGTTGACCGAGCCCGTTGCGACTTTACCCATGACACCAAGTACAGAGCCTAATGCGATTGAGAGTGGTCCAAGTGCTGCGGCGGTAAGTGCAATGTTGACAACAGCTTGTTTTTGCCCGTCAGAAAGTTTATTGAATGCTTTGAGAACATCTTCAGCACCTTTGATGAATTTCGTCACGTAAGGCAACAAAATTCTTGCCGCATCCATACCGGCGTTCGTTATCTGTTGTCTGAAGATTTTGATTTGGTTCTGTGCAGATTTCAAGTTGTTTCTGCTCAATTTACCAATATAATCTTGTGAAGTAGAGCTTTGAACTTCCGCTGACAGTTTCCTTAGTTGGGAAGTATTTTCAGCTAAGATCGTACCGGCTTGCCTACCCGTGGTGCCGAATAACGATTGGAACACTTGCCCTCTCTCAAGTGTTGACATATTTTTAGTGTGTTTATTAACTACATCAAGAATGCTTGCCAAATCTTTCAGCTTGCCGTTAGAACCGACAATTTCTTCTTTTTTAACGCCCAGTTTGGCAAGAACTGAATTTTTAGAATCAATTTTAGAAGCGGCTTGATTAAGGCTGATGATTGTTTTACGCAACCCGGTACCAGCTTTGTCAGCTTCCAAACCGTTGTTGGAAAGAATACCGATTGCCGCTGCGGTTTCAGATAGTTTGAAACCTGCTTGATGAGCAGAAGCACCAACGTAACTCATGGCTACACCGGTATCTTGGAACGTGGTAGACGTAAGGTCAGAAGCGTAAGCTAATTGGTTAAGCACCTTGTTTGTGGCGCTAACCATTCCTTTGGTGGAACTGGTTCTCATGCCGAAAGATTCAATTGTCTGGCTGGCCACTTTTACGACGTCGGAGAATGAATCACCCGTGGCAATCGACGCTTTAAGCTCATTGTTCATGGATCCCAAGGCTTGCTTGCTTGTGTACCCTCGTTTGATTAAGTCTTGATATCCGTTGGCGATCTTTTGTTGGCTGATACCATACTTGTTCGAGTACACTTCAGCGTTTTCTGCCATCTTCTTGACGTTTTCTGACGTCTCCCGTGCGCCTTCACCGGCGGCTCTGATAAGGTTCTTGTTTTCGTTCATCGTGTTGTCGAAAGCTACGACCTTTTTTGCAGCGTAAGCAAACCCGGCCGCAATCGGCACAGTAACACCTTGCGTCATCGTGCTACCGACACTGCGAAGAGAAGATCCGACCGAAATGCTCGCTTTGCCGACTCTGTTTATCATGCCAGATACTCCCATGGTTTCGGCTCGCATTTTAGCCATTCCCTTTGCGTTTTCAACATATGCCGTTTTCAAATCGTACATTCTCGAAGTAAGGTTGTTGATTTGCGTTGCGTACTTGCTTGTAGCTAGTGACCATTTGCCTTGCTCGGTTATGGAGTTGTTGAATTGCCTTCGCAACACTCTCATTTGGTTTTCCTGCGCTTGGAGTTCTCTTATAAGCCCTTGTTGCTTGACTCTGAAAGCTTCTTCCTTTATAGCGGCGCTATTAAAAGCACTACCATAGAAAGCTATCTGTGATGCGTTTGCTCGCATTTCAGACTTGACTAGTCTTAAAGCCGCTGTGGTGTTCCGGATACTTGTCATGAATTTCTGATTTTTTAAATCCATTTCAACGGCAACTTGTCCTAAAACTCTTTCCGCCATACTTATTCTCCTTTCTCTATAAATTCAAATAAACTGATTTGCTTTTTAGGCTTTTTCCGCTCACCCGACGTGATTTTCAGCATACCTTCAAAATCACTATCCAATACATCGTTCAAGGAAATATTGAGGTTGAGAACTATCGATCTCACGTAATCCCAAATTTTCTCTTTTAGTTCTTCGTTCGTGAGCGGTTTTGCGCTTTTTTTGCGCCTTCATCTTCTCCACCAAAAAGTTGCGAATAAAAGTCTTGCAAAAACTTCTGAAGCTTATCAGCGTTTACCCCGTCTAAAATGTCATCAGCGGTTACATCATCAAAAACACTTGCTACAAAAGCAATTTCAGCGTTGATACGTTCTGAAGCGGTATCGTAATCCGCTCCATCAACATCTAAACCTTCAAGCAGTTTTCTTGTAGATACCCAACGAGCAGTATGCGTGACAACTTTTTTCTTATCTCCGTCATAAAGTTTAATTTTAATCATGTTTTTCTCTCCTCAAAAAAAGCAGAGTGGAATAATCCACTCCACTTCCTGTTCTTTATTTCAATGTTACTTTCCTGTGTGGCCAGGGTCTTGTGCCGATGCTACTACAGACGCAAGCAGAACATTATCCTTAATCTCTTTGATTGCTTCCGTGTCCTTGCCAGCATATTTAGCCATGTACATGCCTTGGTAATCACCGGCCGTCGGATTTGCCGCCGCTGTGAACGTCAGCTTTTCATTTTCCGGTTCAAAGTCTGAACCGACTTCTTCTGTCTTGAGGGAAATAGCATCAAGCGAGAACACACCATAGAACATGCCGACAAATGCGCTGTCGCCTTCAGCATTGTTCGATTCCATCAAGATTGAACAATACGGGGCTTCTGTTGATTCGCCGGTGTACTGAACGCCCTTTTCCGATTGCGTGCGGCCGAGAATTTTTGTTTCTGCCGTTACCGGGAGATCAAGCACTTCAAATTCTACTTTGGGCTCGCCCACACCTTTGCGTGAGATGTAATAACCCGTGTTAGATGCAGAAACAGTCTTAGCCTCTTTGGCGATGCCTGAAAGTTCTGCGGAAACCATACCACCGTTATCAGCTTTGCCTTCAATGACGATTGCTTCCCCGTCTTTTTCAAGCGGAAACTTGCCTTTCTTAAAAGGCTGAATGGTCAAACGTTTAAAACCAATGTTAATAGCCATTTATATCACCTCATATAGTTTTGTTTTCATTTTGTAACGGTAAGCAAGAACGTAATGCTTGTTATCATCCAAGTAATCATCGAGTTCTTGACCGTTCAATCGATAGTATCCGAGCTCCTTTAAGCTTTCTCCGATAGTTGCTTGCACTTCCCTGCAAGTCATTCTGTTAATTGATTGAACATCAATCTGAAAAGCAACGCTAGTCTGTAAAGACTTATTGCTTGCCGACAAAGCGGATTGTTCCGCTTCGTAAGGCCTAATTAAAATCAACGTATCGGGAATACCGTCGGGAGTACGGTAATAATAAATTTTTGTTGTTGGAAGCCTTGCATGGAGTTTCGTACCGACTTCCCCAATCCAATCACGCATGCAATCACCCCAGTGTTTCTTTTAAAACTCTGAATTGCATTTCTGCAGCTTCTTTAAGTGAGCCTTCGACCGCTTTTCTGATTGCGCCCACGCCACGAGGGTTAATGTGTTTTCCGTTTCGCATATATCCCCATTCGTTCAAGTGAACCAGGCGCCAGCGTTGATAAGTACCTTTGCCGTCCCAACCGATTTTTGCGGTCATTTGCCCCGCTCTGCGCCGGGGTTTTTCAGCGATAAGTTCACGAACAGTAGCACCGGTCCGCTTATATCCAACGATGTTGTGCTTGATATGGTCTTTCACATATCGACCAGAAAGTTCCATTGCTTTGCGCTCAGCCCTGGTTACTTTCTTCTGTGAATACTGCGATTCAAGGGCTTTGATTACTTCGTCAACTCCCTGGATCGAAACGGAAACACATTGGCCGGAATAAATATCTTTGCTCATCCAACCGCCCCCAATACCACTTTGATATACTTATTTTCTTCTAGATCAGGAACTACTTCCAACACGTTCCATTCGGTGTTTTTGAACCGATAATCCTCGATTTTGACAGTCATTGACACGTCGGGGACAAACTCGCCTCTTGTATCGGGAATAACAATCGTCATGCCCTCCGTTACGGAATGAGCATTCATGATTGTATAATCTTTGACAGACGGGGAATAGCATAGTGCTAAGCACTTGAAACTCTCTGTTTTGCTTTCAGAGTTAGGTTCGGGCGAAAAGCCATCATCGGCAAGACTGTAAAAAACCACTGGTGTTCTGTAGTCGCCGACTTTATGCTTGCTTTTGCTCATCATCATCACCCTCGTCTTTCAAGTTCGATACGGCAAGTGTCAGCAAGTCCGTTTGGAATCGGCTCACAAACTTATCAAGTTCACCTTCGTAAGCGTACCTGACACGGTTCACCACAAGCTCATCGTACAATTCGCCTGTATCAACCCCTGTTTGTTGAGTGATAGCCTGTTGAGACTGCGTGAGTAATCGAGTCAAGTAATTATCTTCAACAGAATGGAAAATGTGTAAGTGCTCCTTAACGTCTTCCAATTTCACTGTCATAAGCGGTCACTACTTTTGTGATACCGAAGCGCTTGCTTTGGAAGTATCAACCGTATAAACAAGTGCGGCAGTGTTGTCTTTTGCCTTGCCGTATGCGAAACGCTTTGCGGTGTACAAACGGCCGTCTTCAATTGCGAGTGCTTGATCATACTCTTTGATTGTGACATTGCCAGCAACGTAAGCGTCATATCGTTCAGGAATAAAGGCGATAAGCTTGCCTGTAGGAACGTATTCTGATTCAACAATTTTAATGCCGTATGGCAAAGCATAAACCCATTGACCGTTGACGTTTTGAACAGTCATAGCGGCTTCAATGTCAAGCGACGTGCCTGGTTCTACCAAGAGAACTGCTTTGCCTCTCGCAACGAAAGATTTGCCGTTTTCTTTTTTGGAAAGAGCCTTGATAACTCCTGCAAGTTCTTTGGCCGATGTTGCGGCGTCAGCAAATGTCAGCTTGCCAGTTGCCGTTTTATCAGGGTATGCTCCAGCCGTAACAGAAACGCCAGTGTGAACATCACGAGTAAGACCGATTGGCTTATCGTTGCCGTCACCTGTGATAAAGGCTGATTCCAAAGCATTCGCAAAAGCCTCTTGAATTTGTGTTGAAACGTATGTCTTAATCCAGGCAGCACCATATTCAAGCAAATCATTTGGGATAGCTACAAAAGCAGTGAGCTTAGATTGAGTTGCATCCGTTTCATCGAACGTTGCCGTAAGTTGTCCTTTGATGTCGCCGTATACCTTGCCCCATACAGCAGTGCCTTGAGCGTCAGACTTGAGAAACTTCAAACGCAAGCCAGCATTCTTCAAACCGATGATTTGCAAGAATTGGTGTTCCTTTACCATATCTTCAAAGATTTCGTCTACTGTCGTTTCGGGAAGAACAACTTCTTGCTTTGTACCGTGCGACAAATCGCCGTTAGCAATTGCGTTGAAGAATTTACGTTCTTCATTGGTCATACCATCGTTGATTGGTGCTGCTTCGACCAACTTCATCTTGTTGTCGATGTAGTCGGTAAGGTCAGAACCCAATGCATCCATCATTTCTTCATATGCTTTTGCAGATTCTTCTTCTGTCGCCTTGCCGTTTTTGACTACATTTGAAAATTCACTGCGTTTTGCAACGAAATTCGTTAATTTATTAACATTGAACATATTACAATCCTCCGTATTTTTTGAAATAATTTTCATTGTTTTTACCATCAGAAGTCTTAGAACCGTTCAAAAGGCCTTTCAACTTTTCAATCTTGGAGTGTGAAAAAACAGGTACCACGCTTGCTACAAGTTCGACATCATCTGAACCGATGACGCCATCAGCAAAGCCCAGCTCAAGAGCCTTGTCAGCGTCAAGCCACGTTTCTTTGTTCATCAAGTCCAAAACTTCTTCCTTTGCCATTCCAGTGCGCTTCACGTAAGCGTTGGCAAGGGAGCTATCAAATAGACTCAACGTGTCAGCCATTTTCGACATGTCCCCCTTATTCCCCGATTGAGTTGTGGAAACGTTATGGATCATAATTTGACCAACTGGTGAAATGTTGATTTGGTCAGCTGCCATAATGAAAAGAGAAGCCGCTGAGCACGCTTGGCCAACAATATTCACAACAATGTTTTGCGGTGCTTGCAGAAGCTTGGTGTAAATTTCTTGTCCTGCCGACACAGCTCCGCCTGGAGAATTGACATTAAGAACAATCTCTTCATCTGATTCAAGCGCTTGCGTCAAGTCGTTTGGCGAGATTGCCGGAATTTCCAGGAAGTCGTAAAACCATTTATCTTCATCAGAAACAACCGAACCGTTAAGATTTAAAACTGTCATATAATCACCCTCTTTCGTAATTCTTAGTAATGTAGAATTTATCAAGCTCAGAGCCGCCCTTTTCGAGTCCTAAGCGTTCTCTGATTTCATTACGTGTCACTGTTCCGGAAGAAACCAACTTGTCGATTGTGTCGGCGAGTTTGAACATGTCAGGAGCGTTTCTCCCGACTATTTCTATCCGTTCTCCCTTACGGTAAGCATAAGGAGAAACTAATTTTGCATTTAATTCATCACTTATAAGTCCATAGAAATATGACAACGTCCCGTTGTCGAAGAACGATTCCGTATTAGAAACGTCAGAAGTGGTTTCTGTAAGCAGCACTTCTGGAATACCTAAAATGTCAGCAACCGTCTTGATTGCATCTTTCCGCAAGTCGGAAATATCAGTGAAAGACTGGTTCTTCGTTGTGTTGCTTGAGTCTGTCAGTTCGTTGTATTCCATACCGCGAAGAACAGGAACAATCGCTACATCTTTTTTTGAAAAGGCTTGGAAAATCTTATCGATGTACTTCTGCAATGCGTTCCTTTGACCGTCTTTCATGTTGTCCATTGCATCCATTGACAGAGTGCTTCTAATTTGGTGGTTCCTCATATTCGCTGAAATCATCCGCCCTAGCATTGCGCCATAGTCTTGAAAAAGGCTGTCAGTGTAAGCAGACAAGCGAGGATTCTGATAGTTCAGATAGATTACGTCAGACATGGCAAAATCTCTTTGGAATGTGTACCCGTTTACTGATACTCCCTTGAATTTGTCTTCGTATACTGCGTACCGGTCGTTGTGAACGAAGCTATCTGCAACAAGCATGTCACCCGTGTCAGTCGAAACGATCAAGCACTCGCCTTCATAAAGAAGTTCATGCATTGCTTTTTCCCAAAACTGCGTCTTTGTCTGATTTTGGTTTGGTTGAGCGTTCAGCTTGTACCACACTTCGTCTTGAAGAAACTTTCCGTTCTTCTTGTGCTTAAAGGTCGCTTGTGCAAGGCGTCTTGCGATGAAGTTGACTCCGGCATCAAGAGCCACTCTCTTCAAATACGCTCTTTGCCCCGCATCGTCATCAGCGATAAAGGCGAAGTCGGGATAGCTAGTTGTCGCTTTTTTGAAACTAAACATTCATCTGTTCACCACCTTTTTAAAAATCGAGCGACATGATGTCATTCAGTTCTTTTTCCACGTCGATGTCTTGTAGTTCATCAGCACGGTACATCGTGTACAGAAAAGCCATGAATCCGTCAGTCTTGCGTCTGAATTGCTCTTTCTTTTCGTAAGACTTGTTGCCAGTCTTATCGATTTTTACTTCAACGTTGTTTGTGTACCACCTCATCATTGGGTCGTTGCCCCAAACAAAACGATGATTAGCAAAACCGTCTTCAATACGTGGGGCGAGCAAGGCTGAGATAGCTCTAGGATTTCTGATGACTTCGACTTCAAAGCCGGCGTCTTCAAAGCATTTTCTTAGTAGTTCAGCTCTGAAGTTATCCATGATTACTTTCTTGATCATGTATTTTTCCCTCATCTTCACAAACCACTCGACAATCAGTTGCGGTTGAATGGTATTGGCGTTCACTACCGTTACAAGGCCTTGCTTTTCCCAGTCAGCAATCGGAGCGACGACCTTCTTCATCTGCAAATCAGCTTTCCTGCCATATCCGTAAATCTTTCCCACAAATTCTTTTCTTGCGAAACTATGGTGGATATAGCAGTATTTGCCGTCTCTTAAAAAAGACAAACCGCAAGCGGTAAAATCTCGTATCGAGGCGAAATCGACCGCTCCTATGCACTCTCTGCCTTCCAAATCAGGCAACGGAACGTTGGTCGCTTTGATTTCGTCATAAGGTGCTACCGAACGTTCAAGGTTTTCAGCCGGCATATTCATTCGTTTAGTCATGAATTCATCAGTCATAGAGGGTTCAAAGACTAACTTCCTGAAGTCTTTCTTGATTCTGCTGAAAAGCTGATGTCCGTAATCTGACATAGGTTCGCACAACATCGGATTAGCCATCTGCCAGTTTTTTGGATCATTGACATCTTCACGCTTGTTCAATTTACAGATGAACGGGAACATGGTATCGGCCGGAACTTCACCATTGAGAACGTGATTGGCTATTTCTTTTTGTTTATCAAGATAGCCATCCCTCACATAACCGTCAGAACCGATTTTTATTTCCCGTGAATCCGGAACCTTGCCTAAACCCGATTCGTGAACCTTGACGTTTTTGTTTGATTCGTACTGATGTATTTCATCGAAAATAACCATTCCGTCTCGCAAACCGTCTTTTGTACTTCCGTTAGAAGTTCTGTATGCAAACGCTGAACCGTTTGTTTTGCTCGATATTTCAGCGATGTTATTTTTGAATACCTTTTTCAGCACGTCAGAACGTTCAATTGCGTCGTATACTTCCTTCACTGAAGTTTTGGCTTGGTCCTCACTGTTAGCAATTACGGAAACGTTGTAATTCGGTATCCCGTTAAGGTCAGACAGTAAAAAATTTGTTATACCCGATATGAGTCCGTTTTTTCCGGCACCTCTTCCCATGAGGATTAAATAGTCCGAATAGAACAATTCGTCAGAGCCTTTGCAACGTAAGAACATGAATGCAATGATGAATTTTTGAAAAGGTTGCAATGGGAAATACCACTTTTCAATGAACTTGATACAATTCGTGATGCGTCTTTCATCAAAGTAGACGTCTCTCTGCAAGACATCTTCTTCAAGCAGCTTAATCAGTTTCTTGCGTTCATCATTGAGCAGTATTTTTCCGCTTTTGTAATCATCGATATATTCATCAACGTATCGATTGTGGATCATACAAGATCACTCACTTTGCACCGCTTAGCGTTCTCCAGTGCTTTTGCCCCAGGAGGAGGAGCAGACAATCCCATATCTTTCGACAGATTGATTAGTTGCCCGTTGATTTTTACCATTTCGCCCAGACCAGGGTTTGAACGAACTCCGCCAGTTTGTGTTGGAACTAGCAACGTGTCTCCGACCGCTTCGTTCATTTCGTAATAGCGTTGCGTTAACGAGATATACCGTTCAATCTTTTCAGCAATAATAGGGTTGTCTGCATCGACTTCCTGTTCTAACTGCTTTCGAATTTTCGATAATTGAAAACTAATAGCCATTATTAGTTACTCCTTTCTCCCTCGACCTAATAGGTCACGTATTTTTTAGGGCTTTTTTTAGGAAGATGACCCCCCTCCACCGGTCCCCGTTTTTCATCTAAACGTCTACTTTTTTGAGGCGGGGGGTTAGTCCCAACGCTCATCAGTCCAGCGCTTCGGCTGCCGCCGCATCTTGTCAAATCGCCCATGTTTAAGATTGTGATGATGCGGGCACAAGCACTGTAGGTTGCTTAGTTTGAGCACTAAGTCTGGGCGCTCGTCCAGCGGTTGGATATGATCAACCTGCAGCATATGACTGTCACTAACTAGCCCTTGACGTTTGCACTCGACGCATTCAAAGTGATCACGCTTCAGCGCTAAGCGTCGCAGCGCCCGCCATTCAGGCGTTTTATAAAATGGGTTTACCTGCTTCAAACAAATCACTTCCTATATACACAACTATAAAAGATATATAAGCTAATGCTTATCGTTTTTATAACAGAAAAAAGACAGAAGATTTTTTCAAAAAGCGCTTGACATTTGTCTAAGTCAAGACTTATACTTAAACCATAAAGAACGAAAGGAAGTAATGAAGAATGAGTTTGAAGTGGTTCATAATCGAAAAGGTAGTTAACTTCGGCTATCTTCTCAAATTTATATTTGATTGCCTGATGGCGTACATCGGACAGTTAAATTTCTACCTGCTACGTACCACGCAAGGCCGGCTGATCATGCTAGCCGCTATAATTATCGCCTTGCTCGTCATCGACCGAGACGATGAAAAAAATTAAAAAAAGTAGTTGACATTATCTAAGTCGCGACTTATACTTAAGTCATAAAGAAAGGAAGTAATCAAAATGAAGAAAGCAAAGTTAACAAGAAAAGACATCATCGGTAAGGTTGTAACCTTGCCCCTCACGGTAGACACATTCGCCGAAGGCTACAAAGAAATCGGCTACAATGCCGGTATTTACGGCTGGAACTGGTCAGCTTATAAAAAGGATGGCGATCCTACCTGGTACATTCAGGGATATAGGAACTTTCCTAAAACAAATTAAAAAAAGCGCTTGACATTTGTCTAAGTCAAGACTTATAATAAATTCGAAACGGGAAGAAATTCCCGTTTGTACGGAACAGGCGCCGTGCACCGATGAGATAGGCCAGACAAAACAGATTTCAGGAGGCCCTTTTATTATGAAGTATTACGCAATCAAAGTTAATAACATCACCCTTGGCGCGCACACATGGAATCAAGTTTCTGACCTGTGGCAAGACGCAGGCGAAACCGCAGGCGACACGATGCACGTCACCGAAGAAAACAGAGCCGAATGGGAATCATGCGACGGAAACAACATCAAGGAGTTTCTAGAAAATTCCCTGGAGGCCGGCTTCATCGATAACTTCGACATCGACGAAATCGGAGATGAAGAAGCTGCAGAAAAAGAAGGCTATTGGCTTAGTCCGCACCCACATTTTGAATCGGTTTATGAAACGCTGACCGAAGAAGAAGCTGAAGAAAAATTAACGATCGATTCACAACTTCACATCGGAATTGCTGAAAACGGCAACGTTTATGCTGAACTGGAAGACGAATCAGTTTATTTAAAAGTCGGCGAGTACATCTTCAAAGGTAGCACTGTATCTTTTACCCCTAACCGTTCCCATTACTGGGCAACAAAAACCGTGAGTGAACATTATTTCGACGATGAGCGGCTACTCATCGACGAAATTTCATATCTGATTGACTGGTGCAATTGCTTTGATTTCGGCGATTACTATGTTGAAACCGACATAAACGAGCGAACGCTTGATTTTTATAATGAAAAAGGTCACCACTTCGCAAGCTTGACGGATGCCGATGCATATGATCAAATGCACTACAAACTTTTAGCCGGTGGTGATCCGGTTGCTGATTTATGGGAATACGAGGAAGACGAGGAGGAGTAAAGCCAATGGTTAAATTATCAGGCTACCTAATGGCTGCAATTGTGTTGTGCATGTTGCTACCGTTTTTCAAAGATGAAGATTAAAAAATAGCCCCATATAGGGGTTATTTGTGTTTGAGGAGGATTACATGAAACGAAAAAGAAAACTCATTCCGCTTGAGCTGCAGAAACAAGCGGATAAAATTCTGGACATTGTACCCGAACTTCAGGGAGTGGACGACATAGATCGTGCGGCGGATCTGATCAAAGAGTATACGAATTTAAAAGAAAACATGAATACGTATGCGTATGCTTATGCATATGTCATGTCTAACCATTGGCGCCAAACAAAACTCATCTATGAGTTTGACAAGACGCTTGTCGAAGAGTTGACCGCTCAAACTGATCTAGCAGTCGCCAGCGAGATGCTCAAGCGTCTGCCGTTTGAGTGTGCATACATCATGACGCCAAATCTCTTTAGCTACAATAATCAACCGGCCGATGGTTTTATGTGCCTGAAACGTCATGACGTGCTGCAAATCCTTTTTGTCGTCTACAATAAGCAAGACGGCACAACCAGCGAAGGCTTGTTAGATATCCACCTAGACGCTAAAACGCTTGAAGAAAGCGACAAACTCAGCGAAGAAATGGGCGTAAGGCGTGGCCTGGTAAGTGAACATACACCGTCTACACGTAGCAGCAACGGGATCATACAGTTACTGTTATACCTATGCGCCGCTAACGCTGACGTACAAGAGCGCAGACCGTCAACATCTGCCAAGGAAACAGTCAAAGCATCCGACAAGCGCCCAGTCCGGCACTGGGATGTTGGGGTACGTGTGGGCGCTACAATCAAGCGCAATCGCTCATGCGCTGCAAAAACGCAGCGCAAAGGTGGCGACCACACACACGCGCGCCCCCGCCCGCACCTGAGGCGTGGCCACTGGTCGCATTTCTGGACGGGGAAACGAGACAGCGCAGACCGTGAACGGGTTTTAAAGTGGATTGAGCCTGTTTACATTAATGCAAGTTCCCCTGACGATCTGCCAACAACAATTCATAAAGTTAAGTAAGTAAAAGGAGAGATAATCATGAAAAAAACAAGCGAAGCACAACTTAAAGCAGTACAGAAATACGATGCCAGCAACCCCGAACAAGTGTATTACAGAAAACAGAAATCGGCCGCCCGTGCTTTTGCACGCATGACCACAGCTAAAGCTGTTGAGGCAGTAGCTGCAGTCGGTGTTGATCGATACCGTGAAGACCTGAAGGCGCTGAGGGATGCAATCGACGAGAAGTTAAAAGCCCTGTAATGCGTTTTAAGACGTTTTAAGCTCATCTGATAGTTTGCCCCCGTGCATTTTTAAATGCGTTACAGGCTTCTTTAAGCGTGCTTGCCGGTTCTATGTGGCCGTTATCAGTGCCAGTGCATCGCACACAAAATCTATTCTTCAGGTCAATAATCGCCGTTTCTAAATCGGCTTTTTACAAGCTCGTCAAGCCTATTTTTCAAAATCAGGAATTCAAAAAATGAAAAATTTTGCATTTTTTGTGCAGCATTTCAAGACGGCAAAAAATAAAAAAGAAAAAGAATAAAAGGAAAAAGTATAAAACTAACACTGATAATCGCCGCTTCTGATTTCGATAATCGGCGCCCAGGAGGAATCATTTTTTAAAATCAGAAAATCCAAAATTCAAAATTAGGAAATCTGAAATCCTGAAAGAAAGCAAAAAACAAGGAAAATAAAAAACACGGTCCTTAAAACAGGCCGTGTTTTTTTATCAATCAAAACCCAATCAACCACTCACTCACTCAAAGACCAGTTTGACAAGGTTCCACTAATAACAATAAAAAGAATTTTTGTGTTTTAAATTTTATTTAATTTAGTTATATTTTACCACACTCTCAAATCAAGATCACTCAATGCTGCTAAACGTTCTGCAAATTCTACGTATGCCGCAATTTTAAACTGCCTCGTCTGCGTAATCTCATAGCCGATTTCTTTTGCGATGTTGTAATCGGTCGTTCGTTTGAGCCGCAACGAGATAATCTGTTTATGTAGCGGCAAACATTTGAAATACGCTTCTTTTACTTGATTGAGAAATTCGGTGCCCTCTTCTTCCGATTCCAAAAATTCATGCGAAACTCCGGCTCTCGCCAACAAAATGGGGTAATCTTCCCTCAGAAACGCTTTTACTTGTCTTGCAGTTTTTGCCGCGTTGACTTTTTTTAAATTCAAAACGATTACCCCTTTTCTAAAACTTATTTGCCTGTACTGCCGAAACCGTTGTCCCCACGTGAGGTCTTACGGAACTTCTGCACTTTTTTCAACGTTTCGTGAGAAACTGGAATGATCACCAGTTGAGAAACCTTGTCCCCTGTTTGAAACTGATACGGGCGCTCGGAATGGTTGTATAGTTTCACTCTGATCGAGCCTGTGTAGCCTTCGTCAATAAGCCCCGTTGACGTGATGCCGTGCTTAACGTTCAATCCACTTTTTGAAACTAATACTCCTGCAGTTCCTTGCGGGAGCTGTACATGAACCCCTGTATCGACCGTATAGCTTGAATGTGGTAAAACACTGAACGGAATCGGTGTCCTCAAGTCCATCCCCGCGTCTTCAGCATGTGCATATTCCGGTTTGAATGCTCCTTCATCCAACATATAATTCATTTTAACACGCTCCTTTTGTTGATTCTGATGATATCCAAATATCCTTTTTCTTGCAATTCATGAAAGGACCATTCCCCAGCAATCTCGATGTTGCTTGTTGTGCCTTGAATGTTTCCCTGGCCATTTCGCTTATAGTATTTCGTGTTGCTATATTTCAGCAAATATCTTTCTTCCGTATATATCACCGTTCCTTAATAAAAAACATGGCTTGTTTTAAGCCATGTTTTCGTCAATCAATCGCCCGATCAACCACTCATTCACTCAAAGATCAGTTTTACGGGGTTACACCAATAAATAATTTATAAAAAATAAAAGGTAATTTTTCTATACCTATATTTTACCATGTCTCCCAAACAAGATCACTCACTGTTCCTTCATAAAAATAACCGTTTTGCGTTTGCGCCAATCACGTATTCTGCATCTGCCTTCTCTAAATGGGATTGTGTTCTTTAACCCGTCCATCTGCCACACGTTCCATACGATTCTATTTGTGATGAGCCGCAACAGTATTTTGTCTGGGTCTTCTCCCCAACGATCTTTATAGTAGTCAACAAAAGTTAACAGCAAGTTGATCCTTGCTATAAGAAGATTGTCGCCTTGATACTCGTAACCGTATGACGATTCAAACGCCCTGATCGCCCATTCAACCCATTCTTTTCTTGTGCATGTGTTTTTGCCGATGGCTTTCAGTTTGCGGTCAAGAAGCCCTGCCCTGTCTTTTAAAGGTATTGGTTCCCCCGTAACGGTATCATATCTCTGTACGAGAAAAGGTGCTTCGCCGCACGTGATTTCCAGTATTCTTGAATCAACATATTCTTTCCACGTCTTTCGCTTCGCTGTTTTGTCGATATTGTCATTCATACGGTTGCATACCCAAGTAGGCGTAAAGACTTCTGCTTTCTTCTTTGTTCTTGCAGCTTGCTCATCTAAAGATTTTTCAACCCTTGGCCTTATCATTTCACTATGCAGCAAGATGTCTTTTTCGTTCATGTGGTCTTTTTCTTCAAAATCCGAATACGTGTCAGTAGCCCAGATTATGTTCTCGCCTGTTGTCTTATCTTTTAAAAGAAGAGCCAGTAAAGGCTTTATCAAGCCATCTTCAACGTTTATAAGTCTTCCACTCACTGTTCTCTCCTGATTTCCCAGTCGCCATGCACAAAGGCTTTTCCGTTTTTCGTATTTTGTGACAAAGCGCAATGGTACAAGCCTAAAGCCCGTTCGGCACTTGCCATAGTTTCGTATTCTCTTTGCTCACCTGTCGTGTGATTGATACATAATACCTTGACGTCGAGTCTTCTGACTTCGGGATGCATTTTGTGGTAAAGTTCTCTCAAACCGTACTTTTCAGCTTTGGATCGGACCGTGTTCATGCCCAAACCCGTTGCCGCCACTATATCCACATAGGCGTACCCGTCCTCTATCATCTTTTTGAGCACAAGTGGTCCGGAGTCTTTGCCTCTTGCACATTTCTTGTTGGTTTTTGCTCTTGATCGTTTTCGTTCTTCTAAAAGGATTTGTGCTGCTTTGTCTTCGGCGTAATCTTCCAAATGGTCGAACGCTTGCGCACCGTATTTTTTCTCAACCCAGTTTACGGCTTCTACAAATTTCATTTTGCCACCCCCTTTTCAATCCATCGTATTTCCTTGCAAGCCTAAGATTGCTTAGAGAGCCTGTTGTGGTATTTTGACAACGTCTTGCCAATCGTAACTCACGTCAGTTTTGACAACGGGTTCCAATTTCTTAGTTGCTCCCGTGATAGTCGCTTTGAAGTCATGCGCTCTGATAACCACCACCTCAACGGGCAATCCGTACAAGCGAGCAAACATGGCAAACTTGAGTTTCGCTCGTTTGTCGATTGCGTAATCAGAGAACCCGTTCTTGACGTCATACACATGCTTCAGGGTCCCGTCCTCGTTATAAATCACGAAGTCAGCTCTGTATGCCGTTCTCTTGAGGTTGACTACTTCCAAGTCCTCATACTTATCCAGCAAAACGAAATTCTTTTGGCACTCAAACTTGTAACCGCTTGGCTTAATGTACCGTTCATAGAATGCCGCTTCTTTTTGGGAATCGAAACGGTACCCGTCAAGCTCTACTTTCTTTGCAAAATGTGATTGTGCCTGTACCCTCAATCGTTATAGCCCCCTTTAACGATTGCTTCGATAATTTTGTAGTCGTACTTAGTGTCAAAAAGATGCCGTTTGCCGTCATCACAACGAAACATTTCAATCTTCAGCGGCACGTTCACGTTTTCGTCATATATTTTTCGTTCCTTTGTTGCAAGAAACGGCAGTTTTATCAGTTTAAATTCCCTTTCTGATACCCAGAACCTGCCACAGTCGCCCTCGATCAAGTAACTTTTGAAACATTCTTCGCCTTTGTCTATTGTGCACGTTCCGCACGTTTCTCCAAGCATCGTTTTAATCATCGCTATCTCCTCCGTCTTCAAATGCAACCAACCGTCTTAAATACTCGTTTGCCTTCAGTAAATCGTCCATGCCGCCTTTGTCTTCGTACCTTACAAGGTACTTTAAGACGTTTCCTTTCAGGAATCCCCTCACTTGTTCTTCAGGAATCAGTCCTTCTTCCATGCGGTCGATCAAGTCTTTACCATCTTCACCCGTATAACGTTGCGGATGGTCATAATCGCTTGTGTCGGTTTCAGGCTTTGTTTCACGTTCTTTTATGCCATCTTCCACAAATTTGTGTTCTTTTAAAAATTCAAGCTCTGCTTTAACCATATTCATTAAGTCGTCACACTGACTGTTTCTCCAGCCGTTTTGGAGAAGCAATGTGTCACATACCCTTCTTTGAAGCCATTCGCAACCCTCCGGTAAGACGTTAGATTCTTCAGCCATGCTAACCATCGCTAAAATCCTGACAAACATTTGCGTACTTATCGTGACCGTTTCTTCTACCATTTCTCCTATCATTCGTCATTCCTCCTTGCGTTCAGTTGTCTGCACCTTTATGCGGTCATAGTCCTGCAATCCCCATGTTCTGATGTCTTCAAGCGTTAATGTTGTGTCGCGCGTGTGTGGGGCGCCGCCACCGAAAATCACCATAAGCTCCGTTGTGCCGTCTGGAAAATCCATAAGAACGTACCACGCTCTCATTGTATGTGGTACCCTTACGGCAAACCTTGTTTCAGTCATTGTTCATCACTCTTTTCTTTTTTCCAAAGAAGGTCGATTTCTTGAACACGGTCAGTATTGATAACTAGATCAGGGAGATTCACCCTATCCATCGTGTCATACCAAATTAGTACGAACCCGTCTTCGATTTTATAGTCCTGCACGTCTACGCATTTCAAATCGCCTTCAACTGCTCCATGTGGAGTAGCACTCACTTGCTTGTAAAATATCCTAAAAAACGCCATCACTCATCGCCTCGCCATCTCTCTGCCATACTTCTCCCTTGCATCCTTAATCGTACAGTCAAGGAGTTGGTTTGCGTCGAATAACGCGCAAACGCTGTCGTCAACCAACTTGTGTGCATCTTCAACGGTCACTTCCCCCTGTTCATGCTTTGTAATGATAAGCTCAAGAGTCTTCTTCATGATTTTCATGCTTATGCAAAATTCGTACATCGCCTTTTCCTGTGGCGTTGCTTTACGCCATGTTTCTTCTTGGTATTTCTTTCTGAATTCCTTAATCTTCATTTTTTCTCCCTCGCATTCTTAAGACGTTCTGCCATCTTGGCTTTTTGCTCATCAGAGTAATGGCGTTTCTTGCTGATTCGAGCCGTATATGCGCTTTCGTCCAGATACCCGTCGATCATAACTAACGCTCCGTCTCGATAGCCTTTCTTGACAGTCTTGGACTCATCAAGTGCCGCTTCATACTTGCGTGCGTGTGCTGGGTAGTCAGTGCATATATGCCATGCACGTTCCTTTGCATCCCAAGTAAGGACAGTTTCCTGCTCATCTATCGTCAGTGACGGATAACTCTCAATCTTTTCAATTTTCATTTCTTCACTCCTCGTCTAAATTCCCATCCGTTCTCTATATAACACTTGCCGCCTCTTGTTCTATAGCCCAGATGATCCTTCTCAAACCCAAAAGCCCTTTCTGCTTTGCTGATAGTACCGAACGTTTTCCGTTCGCCCGTTTCGATGTTCAAGCAAATCACTTGCACACCAGCTCTTATACCATGAGGGCACATTTGATGATAAAGCCTTTTCAAGCCATAATCCGAAACCTTTTTTTTCGACAGTCGATTCTGCCAACCCCGTTTCTCTGGCAATGCCTTTATAAGTGTATCCTTTTTTAATCATATCCTTAAGCGTTTCCCGATTAATTTTTCGAGAACGCTTGGGGTTCACACGGTATGACTTTCTCATACTTGCGATAAGCCGTACCGCTTCAATTTCTAGATAAGACTCACAAAGTGTAGGACATTCGTTCCAGTCCCTATATGTTCTGCACGCGATTTTGTATTTCATTCCTCTTCCTCCTTAGCCTTTCGCTCGGCTTCTTCAGCGGTTTCTGCTTTGACCAATCAATTAGTGATGATGCCATCGACTTCAACGGTAACTAAGTATTTTTTCATTCGTCGTCTCCCGTCATGGTTTCCAGTATCGTCTTCACCAGGTCTTCGACATTTGCCCCGTTAAGCATTTCAATTCTAGCTCTCAAGGCAAGCATATCGCCGGCGACATCATTGGCAACGTCTTTATCAAGACTATCCATGACCTTTCTGAGGGTCATTCCGCACTTGTTTTCTTCTTTAGGCAAGTCAGCGCATGATGCATACACTGCCAATCTTACAAAGTCTTCTTTTTCAATTTCAATTTTCATTTTCTTGTTCCTCCTCTTTAAAACAGCGAAATTTCATCGCTGTTTTTGGCTTTCTTTCTCTTCTTTTTCCCTTCGACAATTTTTCTGTATTTGTTGCGTTCCTCATACAGCACGTTGTAATCTTGAACTAGTGCTTTAAGCCACCCCATCAGGTCGGCCTTTGAAAGATTATCAAGGCTTCCTTCAGCGAAATGCGTCCTTCCTTCAAGGTAGCCTTGCCCTATACCGTACTTGTCTTCAACTTTCACAACGTCATACAGCAGTCTGTCTACGTCATATAGCAGGCGGTCCCGCTTACGCTTTAGCTTTTTTATTTCAACATCTTCTTCGTCAATCGTTTCAATAAGTGCTTCGTGTGTTTCAACAATTTTGAGAACATCGTTGGCAAGCCTTTCTCTCAAATCGACTTCTTTTTTAGCCATGCCGTCACCCCCCTACCAACCATCGGCACAAGAGCCAGATGGCACCGAACCAAATGCTCAATGCGATTAACACCAGGCAACCGCCGTTGACTTTTCTAAATTTCAATCAGACACCCCCTTGATCATGTTCTCAACCGCTTTGCTGATGTTCCATTTCATCAGGATTTTGTACGGTTCGCAAGGGGCGGTCAGTTCTTCGCCAACTTTAAAAGCCCCGATGTTTCGACCGCCAAAGAACAGATAGCTACTGTCCGTTTCGACTATGCTAGCGTATTCGTGATTATAAACTTGTCTGATTATCATGCTATAGCCCCCTTACGTCTTTCAGCCCGTGCATATCGATGCATCTTTCTTTCCGTTTCGGCAGCAATCGGCTTACGATTTTCTCACTGTAAATTTTGCCAAGCTCCACAGGAGTGTTGTTTGTGGTGATAATCGTTGTCTTGTCTGTTCTCGCATTAGAAATCCGATACATCAAGTCGTACATGTCGGTTCTGATTTCCTTCACTCGACCGCCGCTTTCCGTGCCCAGATCATCAAGCAGAAGCACGTCACAGTCATATGCCCCTTGCTCCACTTTGGCGATTTCTCTTTGAGCATCCTTGAAATCGTATGAACGGTTTAGTTTTGATACAAGCTCCGTTGTCGAAATCACCATTGCACTTTTGCCGGTTCTTCTTAAAGCAGTAATCATCGCAATCGCAAGTGATGTTTTTCCGACTCCGGCACCGCCAAGTAGCACAACATTGAAGTTATCGGTTTTGAGCTGGTCGCTTAACGTTTTGGCTTGAATTGCCACTTGTTTTGCGAGTCCTTGGCTTTCTTGCTTAGAATAATTCCAATCAGAAAAAGAGAATTTAACCTCTTTGCCGCCTGACCACAGGCTCTTGCCCCACGTCTTCGGAGTCATGACCTCCTTTAATGCCGCTTGAATTACTTCTTCATTTTTCTTGTCGAGGAACGCTTTCCGTTCTTCATCCGTCATTTGCTGATTGTACAACCACGCTTGATAAGCGGCTTTGCATTCTTTCGGAGGCGCCTTTATAGCACCTAAAACATCACTTACGCTTTTCATTTCTTTTCCCTCCTAGTCATCGGCGAAATATCCGTATGTTTCGTTAAACTTGCGGTCTTCTTCAGTCTGTTCTGCCAACGTCTTCCTTTGTTGTCCTTGTCTTCCATGTTCTTTTTCTAGCGCTTCTACATCAGCTAACGTCTGTGGCTTTTTGTCTTCCCAGTTCAGCAGGACCTTAGAGACAAATCTCCAGTTTCTGACATTCTTTTCAAGAGCTATCTGCATGGCTCTGATCATTATTTCGGCAGGCTCTTTTGACCTTTGTTTCCAATCGTCATACGTCTGCCTGATGTCATCGTAAAGATAGCTGCTAAGCATCCCAAAATTATCTTGATAGAATTGAGTTACCTTGGCGAAGTCGCCGCCGTCCGTCGTTTGTTCTGCTATGTTAACCAAATTAGGTTCTACTACTACGTCTGTAGTATCACCTATATTATTATCTATATTATTATCTATATTATTAGTTAACCCTGGTTTAATACCCCGTTCACTGGAGTTAACACCCTCGTTAACTGGAGTTAATACCCCCGTTAACCCTGGTTTAATACCCCGTTCACTGGAGTTAACACCTTTCAGCTCTGAAAGTGGCGTAACGTAATACTCGCAAAACTTCACGTTGTTGATTAATTTGTCTTTTTTTCTGATGAACCCTTTGTTCACAAGCGACCTCAGGATTTTATGAACACCTGGTTTTGTAGCGCTCGTCCAATCAGCTAAATACTGTAAGCTTCCCGTGAAATGGGTTCGACCATCTTGAGAAAAGCCATAAATGATAGCATATACGATCAGCGCATTGCCTTTTAAGCCGAGTTTAGTAATCATCCAACCTTGAATTGCAACGAAGTTATTATCACGTATTTTGCTGTTTTTCATGGCGTCCCTCCTAAAGGTAATTCCTTCCGTACCGCTTGATGAAGTCTTCTTTGCTCTTACCGTAATAATCAATCCATGCCCGTTCGCCTGCTTTTTTTAGCTTCAAGTCAAAGTCACGATTAAAATGCACTCCGTAATTCGTCATGTTGTGCATCTCTGGTGTGAGGAAAACCACTAGACCATCTTCAATCGATAGCCTTCTGTTTCCAGTTCCGAAAAAGATTTCATGCCGACAAAGTCCAGGTTCTCGACAATTCCGCCAAAACGGGTAATTGTCATTCATAATGCAAAATTCCATTTAATCACACCCTTCAATAAAATGTAGCTGCTCCCTTTCGCTCTTCGTTAAGGTCGCTATACTCTGTTCGTTGCATTCGCTGACCAATCCATCAAGCAAGATGGAAAACTCTTTAGAGTTCATCTCGGAGCTGCCTTTATACACTTTGTAGTGAGTAAATTCTTTATTGTTTATGAACCCGTGTCCTATAGGTTCGTAATATCTGAAATACCCTTTTACATCAATGCTTGACAGTACGCTGACAACTTCGTACTGCCCATATCTTTGTAACATCATGAAGTGCAGCTTCTGGTTATCAAACCTGAGAACGTTCGCTAACTGATTAAGCAGCGCCCAATAATAAGCGTTTGCGGTCAATGATCGCTTAGGTTTCAATTCCTTGATTTCAAACTTTTTGTTTTCATCTTGTTCAAATAACCACTTGATAATAGTTCTTGGATTTCCTATCATTTTCCTACCCTCCCGCCCTGCTTGCTAGTTAGAACGGTAAATCGTTCTCGTCAAACCCATATTGCGTATTTTGCGCATTATTCTGGCTAAAATCGCCATTATTGGGCGAGTTTGACGTATTCTGTTGCTGATATCCGCCATTATTTTGATATCCGTTGTTTTGATAACCGTTTCCGTTGTTTTGATAACCGTTGTTTTGGTTACCATTTTGATATCCGTTGTTGTTTTGACCGCCATTTGGTCTCGGATTCAAAAATTGAGCACTCGTTACGGCTACGTCAGTTGTGTAGACCTTCTGACCGTCCTTTTTAGTGTAGCTTCCTGTCCGGATGGACCCCGTCACCCCGACCATTTCGCCTTTGTGAACGTAATTAGCGAGGCTTTCGGCTGTCTTCCCGTAAGCTACACAGTTGGGAAAATCCGCCCCGTTGCTCTGCCCATTTTTTTTAGGACGATCAATCGCCACGGAGAAGTGACCTACTGCCAATCCTGATTGTGTGTATCTTAAATCAACGTCTTTGGTCAAGCGACCAATCAAATTAACACTATTCATGCTTTTATCCCCCTACTCAATCACTGTCTCTCTGTTACTTGCCTTGACCACTTTTACCCCGTTTGTAATGCAGAAACGGGCCACATCATCAAGTTGCTCCTTGGTTCCCTTGAGCGTAAATGTGACAAGCTCCAGTTCTTGCTTGACTTCGCCATTTTTATCGACCAAGCGCCCGTCTCCAATATCCGTCATAGCAGCTTTTTGTTCTGCTACTTCGGCTTGTTTGGCTTGCTTAAAGCGGTCAGCCATATTTTCTCTGTCGATTAAATCAGCTTCAATTTTGTTTGAGACGTCGATATATGACATCCCGTTTTCGTGCATTTCAATGTATGGAGCTGGAGCAAGACCGCTCTTCATGCACTTTTTTCCGATTTCATAACGTTCTTTGCACAAGTTGGCGAGTACCTTCATCTGTTCGCCAATTTCCTGCACGATTGTCTTCTGTGGCGTTGATTTTAACAACCACTTGTCTGCGATAGGCAGATCTTCAGGCTTGACGCCATAATTAGGCGCCATTTCTTCGATGAGCGCTTGTACCTTCTGCTTGCGCTCTTCTTTTTGTGTTTCCTCGAACCCGTCAATGGCCAATTTGAGTTCCTGCGACGCACTGTCACAATCTTTCTCAAGGCCGCGGAGCGTTGACTCGAAGAGTTCAAACGGTACGTTCCACGCTTTTTTATATTCCTTGCGGACGTCAGCAATGCTTTTTTTAAGCTTGTTGATCTCGGCACGTGATGCCTTCGTTGCTTTAATGCTTTCATCAGTGGCAACCAGGCCTTTCGTTTGTTCAAGCTTGTCAGCAACCAGTTTCTTCAGTTCTTCTGCTTGTGGAAAATCGATTGTGCCAGGCTTGAAGTTGACTGACAATTTTTCTAGCACTGTTAAATCATTCATTTCTATTTCTCCTTTAATATTCTTTCTTAGATTCGTCCTCAAGGACCTTTACGATAAATTTCAAAGCTTGGATCATCGTTTCAAGCTCACAGTCACCGCCAAGGGTAACTTCAACCCCACATTCTTCACCAAACACGTAATCGTTGTACCGATCAGTATAGCTATGGACTTCCATGTCCGTGCTTGCTGCATTTTGAATGCGAAAATAGGTGCGACCACCATGGCCGGTATCGCCGCCACGATAGCCGGTAGTCCCGGCTTCAACCTCTAGAATGTTGCAGCTTTCAATTTCTCTACTGTAGGTCGTGATTTCGGTTCCATCTTCTAATGTTCTTGAATTCTTTTTGATTTTGTACATGTGTTTCTCCTCCTAAATTTGTGTTATAATATAAATGCTTCTTTTGAAAGTTTTCCTTGTACGGAACATTTTCATTTTTACCGCCCTATCCCAGGGGCGGTTTTTTTAATATCCAAGTTTATTCAGCTCTTCGAACATTTCCCATAACTTCCATCTTGCTGGTTCCCATTTCTGCCAGTCCTCATAGACAAGCTGATCCATTGCCCAAAGCAAACTATGCGGTTTCTTGGCTTGCTTCAAAAAGCTTTTCACAATTTGTTCCGGTTCTTCGGGCCGTTCGACCAGCTTTGTAGCTCCCGTCACAGGGTCGATCACCAAAAAAGCATCCCTCTTATAATCCATAAAAATCACCCCCTTACGATGGCGTCTTTTTCATTTATCGAGTCACTCTCATTTCTACAATTTTTGTTTCAACGGTGGGAAGGGCTCCTAAGGATTTGTTTTGAAATGCTAACATCAACATAGGCAAATAATCGTCTTCAATGTCGTATGTTTGCTTAGCAAGTACCTTACCATTGAAAATTTGTGGGCCTACGGACTCTTTGAACGTAATCAAGTCGCCCTTGTTGACTTGGCAGCAGAATGTCGGAAGGCTGACGATCATATTTTCTACCGCAATTCCCTCGTTTCTTGTACCTTCGTCAGGATCGTATTCAACTACTGCCAACGTAATGTACTTTGATTCCGGCTCTGTTTTAATTTCACTCATGTTCTTATCCCTCCATGATTGCTTTGATCTTTGCGTCCAGTTTTTCCAAACCATCCATCAGACATGCTCTTTTAGCGGTGTTGTTCAGGCTTTTTCTAAGCGACCAAACGCCCTGTACAGTGATATCTTCGACCGTAAATTCGTTGAGCAAGCGTTCACGTTCCTTGTTAAGCTTGCGCACTTTTAATTGTTTAATGATGTTCATTTTCATCACCTCGATACATTTTTTCAAAATCGTCAATGGCGCTAGCGACAAATCGTGCAAGAGCTTCTTTCTTCTTGCCTTGGAATCTCCCAAGGATTTCGCTCGTCAACTTTTTCGCCGCTTCTTCCCCTTGTGTTTTTTCAATTTCGAACATCATATACGAAAGCGATAATGCGCTGATAGTACCGCTTAACCCCTCTTCAACTTCCTCGGCACAACTGGAGATTATGCTCAATACTTTTTTATGGTTGATTGTCTTGCAATTCGCAAACGAGCAAATTGCTTCAAGTGCCGCCAAAACGCCAGCCGGTACCGGTACTACCGGTTCTTTTTCTTCATTCACTTGTCATTTTCCTCCTCATATCTCTTGTTCAACTTTTGCAATGTCTTTGCAATCAAAGCCATATACATTTTGCCTTCCTCGTCTTGCGTTTTAGCCATCATTTCGTTGACAAGCTCTTCCGCTTCCTTTACTCCTTCGGTTTTCTCAACCTCAAATATTATGCGTGAGTTCGCCACCATATTCATGACTGCGCTCAAGTTGTCTTCGACTTCTTCACACCGTCCGTCAATATCGTCCCAAACCTTTTCGAAACTCATTGTTTTGTATCTTCGGAACGCCGACATTGCTTTAAGTTGTGCCAGCAATCCTACCGGAACCGGTATCAGCGTATCATCTACTTTTTTGCTCATCTTAAATTTCCTCCAGTTTCTTCAAGTTGCCTCTCCAGTTAATTCTGTGGTGGTTTTCTTCCATCCATTCTTTTGCTTGTTTTGCGAAGATGATTGCGCAATGACCTTTACCTCGTGGGAAAATTAGCCACCCCCCGTTTTCGCAATCAATTTCTTCAGCGAACGGGATAAAGATAAAAGCCTTTACCCAGTCTTTAGATTTGTTAGCACAACAATAACGCCTGAATTGGTCCAGCGACCACGTAACACCTATTACGTCTTGATTGACAAGTTCATCAAGGCGTTCTTTGATTAGTCGCTGCAGGCAATCATCATCGATGGTGATAGTGATTGCACGACTTGTGTCTGTCATTTTAGTTTCCCTCCTTCGATATCCATGGCTATTCGCCTAATGACGTGTTTCATATTCCTGTTCCTCCCGCTCAACGCATTCAGCAGCTCTTCATGACTGACTTCGTATCGGTCAGCTAGTTCAGCCACTGTCATGTTATGAACGGTCAGAAACAAGATGATTATTTCTTCCATGGGCACCTCCTTATTCAATTGTCAAAGGACGAAATAACAGTTAAACTGTTATTTACCACAAATTTTTTCTCTGCAATCAAGTTGCAGAGTCGAACGGCCGAAAACGATATCATCATAGTCAACTCCGAACACCTCCGATATTTTTTCGATGGTAGGTGCTTGTGGAAATGTCTTACAATTCTCGTAACAGTGCCAAGTTTTCTCACTAACTCCGACCAATTGGCCGGCTTCTTTTTGCGTCAACCCGTAAAGGGTTCGCAATGCCTTCAATGTCATTTTCATGTTGTCATCTCCTTTCGACATTCTTAGTGTATAACAGTTTAATCGTCATGTCAACGGTTAAACTGTTATTTTTTGTCTTTTTTTCTCCTTTTTTGTTAGTTAAACCGTTATTTTCTTTAGTTTAACTGTTGAAAACCATTGTTTGCTTTGCTATAATAAAGACATGAGGGGAGGTGATAAAATGTCGAACCTCGGTAATAAAGAAATAATGGCGGAGAACATTCGCTACTATCTCAATAGACTGGATATATCGAGGGCTGAGTTAGCCAAAATGCTAGGCGTTTCTTATTCGTCTGTTACAGGATGGGTAAACGGCGAGTCTTATCCACGTATTGATAGGATAGAAGCCATGGCCAAGATTTTTAAAGTTAACAAGTCTGATTTGGTCGAAAAAAGAGGAGTAGAAGAAAAGAGAATTGAAACTATTGTAGAGCCAATCTACAAAACGGTTCAAATTCCAGTTCTAAGTCGTATTGCTTGCGGAGAACCGCTTTTAATCGAAGAAAACGCTACGGAGTATGTAACGGAACCGATTAATCAGTTACCCAATGGCAAATGTTTCTATTTGAGGGTTCAAGGCGATAGCATGATGCCGACTATACCTAACAATTCGCTTGTACTGGTTAGAAGCCAGCCGGAAGTCGAAAATGACGAAATAGCGGCAGTGATAATGCTTGATACTAACGAAGCAACATTAAAACGTGTTAAATACGTAAGTGGTCAAGTGCTGCTAATGCCTGACAACCCTAAATACGAGCCTATCGTATTGAATGGAAACAGACCGGCTAAAATAGTCGGCAAAGCAGTTCGTATAACAATCGAACTGTAAAAAATACCCGTCATGGCAGCAGACAGTAAAAAGCCATGACGGGTAAGAAAAATGTTGCTTGTACCGTTATTATAACACGGTACAGGCAATTTTTACATATAGCGAATTTCATATTTAAGGAGGACATCATATGTCAGAAAAAAAGAAGTTTTATAAAAAGCCGGTATTTTGGATCATTGTTGTTGTGATTGTTGCCATTGTCGGAATAGCAGCACACAAAATCAAACAGGAACAAGAAGCCCGAGAAGCTCGTGCTCTTGTTTCTAGCCTTGTAAAAGAGGATAACAGCAAGGACGATGATGATGACTATGATGATTACGATGACGATGATGATGACGTTGATGACGATGATAGCGACAGTGACGAAACTTACCACAAGGTAGGAGAATCCGCAAAGGTAGATGGAGTTACATATACGCTCAAATCAGTTGAATTGACTGATGAGAGAAACGAATTCGAAGATAAGCAGCCGAAATACGTTGTTAAGGTTATTTACCACATCAAGAACGAAACGGGCGATGAAATAACAATCGGCAACGATTCAGACGTGTATGACCCAGACGATACCAAATTGGAAGAATATGCAATTGACGGTACAGGCTTGGATTCGTTAGCTGACGGGAAAGAAGAAGATGTAACCGTTGGCTACTCTGCCGACAAACTGGGCACCTTTGAATTGCAGTTCTGCCCGTCTGGCGACGATGCCGACCCAGCCAAATTCACGGCAGACGTGCAGTAAAATAAAAGAACCTATCCACTCGGTCAAGGGATAGGCTTTTTTAATAAGTTTGATAAGATTTGATATGTTAAGTTGTATTGTCATTATACAACGGGAAGGAATATTATGGCAAGTTATAGAAAACTAAAAAGCGGTTGGAAGGTTACTATCAGTCAGCGTGACGAAAACGGGAAGCTAAGACAAACAAGCAAGCAAGGCTTTGCGACAAAATTAGAGGCCAGACGGTATGCCGCTACGATAGAAAAAGATGCAGATGGTGTAAAAAAAGCCAAGCAAGATGCACTATTTTTAGACTACTACGATCAATGGGTAGACACATATAAAAGGCCTAAAGTGCAAGCAGGCACTCTCCAAAGATTCAAAACCGTGCGTAACCTCATAGAAAAATATTTTGATGGAGTAAAAATTCAAAATGTTACTCGCGCTGATTATCAGCAGTTCCTCAACCAAATCGGCCAAAAATACGCAAAAAGCACCATGCAGTTAATTACAGTAACTATCAAAAGCTGCGTCAAGTCGGCCGTTGTGGACGAGGTTATAACCAAAGACTTCACACAGCGAACCGAGACGGTATACAACAGTGACCATGGTCTTAGCGTTGATTATTTGACGGTAGAAGAAATAAAAAGATTGGTTGAAACGATAAAAAGCAGTCTCAATCCCAAGCACCCTATCCCCTACATGATACTGACGGCAATTTATACGGGTATGCGGTTAGGCGAGATTACGGCTCTTGAATGGTCGGACATCGATTTTGACAAACAGACAATCAGCATAACCAAATCATGGTCGCCCACCACGTATTCGATCAAAGCGCCTAAGAATGATTCGTCCAACCGCACGATTGCAGTTAACAAGTTCCTACTTAGTACTTTGTTGCAGTTAAAAAACAATAACCATGACATGATTTTTAAAACCGCTAATGGTATGCCGTTCAGCGGGAGTGTCAATGCGAGTTTGCGTTCATTTTTGAAAAAAGCCGACATCGATAAACCTGGCTATCACTTCCACAGTCTACGCCATAGCCATGTAGCCTACCTGCTTTCCAAAGACGTTGACCTTCACGCAATATCCAAGCGTCTAGGTCATAAAGACATGACCATAACCGCTAAAGTGTATGCGTACCTGATAGACGAATACAAAGAAAGAGAAGATCAAAAAATTATCAGGGCAATTGACGAAATATAGAAGACAACAAAACAGACAACAATTTGATTGTTTTATATGGTTTTATATGTTTCTAAAACACAAAAACCGCATAAAATCGCTCTTTACGGTTTCATACGGTTTCCAAATTAATCTGAAATCAATTATATCATTTTAATCTAGAAAAAGAAATATCCACTGAATATGAATTATATTCATCATGAGTGACTTATTTTGCAACTTTAATCTCCGTATAAGGCGAAAACATCGCAAGCTGCTCTTTTGTCGGCTGCTTGTCCGTGATAAACATCGAAATTTTATCCAACGGACAAATTCGATAATAAGACTTGTTGATGAATTTTTGGTGCTCAGCAACCAAAATTACCTTTCTGGCACGCTTGACTGCCGTTCCGACAATCTGAGCATCGCCTTGATCGAGCAGATATGCACCGGTCTCATCAATCCCGGATGCTGCAATGAAGGCCGTATCAAACACGACATCGGCTAGCTCTTCCACGGCCAGGTTCGAATAAAAGTAACGATTTTCATGATTCAAAGTTCCGCTTAAAACTTTGACCGTTACTTTGTTGTGCTCGGACAACGCGATGCAATTGTCAAGCGAATGAGTAATGACCGTTAAAGGCATATTAATCGTCTGACAAGTTTTTAAAAGAATTGTTGACGCATCGACAAAGTAGACGTTGTGCGGCTTGAAATATTTGGCTGCTTCATTTGCAATTTGCGTTTTTTGTTTAGTAAATTGTGACAATCGACTTTGAAAATTGGGTACGCTCTTGCCAAAATCCAGCGGCAAAATGCCACCATGAGTTCGCTTGACCTCACCTCGCTTCGTTAAAAGCACTATGTCCCGACGCGCAGTATCCTGCGAAACGCCGAATTCCTCCATAATGTCTTTGGTAGAAAGTTCCTGACGTTCTTCGAGAAGCTGTTTAATGAGTTCGATTCTTTTTTCCTGACTCATGATTCACACCTCGACTTAAAAATATTCTCTACTTAATTATACAGGCTTGAATCAGTAATTTAAAGCAACTTTAATTACTTTTTAGAAAATAATGCGTATTTAACGATATTTTAACCGACAAAAATCCGAAAAATAGTTGTTTAGTAAAATAGTTTAAGCAATTGTAAGTGAAATACAAAGCAAAAAGTCCCCGCTTTTAAAGAAAAGCGGGGACTTCAACGCTAAAATAATCAGTTTTCGAATGCTGCCTGCATTTGCGGAACGATTTGTTTCTTGCGAGAAACAACGCCCGGAAGATCGACTTTGTTATCGACAAGCTTTTTGCCAAAGGCCTTTTCGACAACGTCTTGCGGTTCACCGACAACGAGCAAGCGCGTATCGGAATCAAGGATGTTCGTAACCATCAGCAAAAAGAGATTATAGCCTTCTTCTTGGTTTTGCTTCTCGATTGCGGCTCTTAAAGCACTTTCGCGTGCAAACACTTCATCAAGATCGACCGTATTCACTTGATCGACACGAACAGTCTTTCCGCCCATTTCAAAGGACTTGGCGTCAGCCGTGATGAGTTCTTCTTCAGTCTTTGAAGCAAGGTTCGTGCCTGCTTTGAGCATTTCCAAACCATACTTTTCGTAATCAACGCCGGCGATTTGAGCAAGTTCTTCAACAGCTTGCTTATCTTCATCCGTTGTCGTCGGAGACTTGAACAAAAGCGTATCGGAAATGATTGACGAAAGCATCAATCCGGCGATCTTTTCAGGAACTTCAACGCCTGAAGCCTTATATTCCTTATAAACGATCGTGCTGCAGCATCCGAGCGGTTCTGCATGATAATACAAAGGTGCCGCCGTATCAAAGTTTGCGATCCTGTGATGATCAACAACGTGAGTCACCGTAAGATCTTTAATGTCATCAACGCTTTGCTGCGGTTCGTTGTGATCGACGAGCATGACTGCTTCGACTTCATCGGAAGCTTTTTCAATTACGCGAGGTGCTGGTTCTTTGAAATAATCCAAAACAAACTTTGTCTCTTCGTTAGGTTCGCCCAGGGCAACGGCTTCAGTTTCAAAACCGCGCTGATTTTGAAGATATGAATATGCTTTTGCGGCGCAAATTGCGTCCGTATCGGGGTTTTTGTGGCCAAAAACGAGTTCTTTCATTAGGCTGATTCTCCTTTTGAATAATATACTTTAATTATACCCCCCATAATATAAAAATACAATTATGAGTTAGTTTTCAGTATTGATTTTCTTAAGGTGTTCAATATAGTCGGCTTCGCTCAGATATGCGTCAAATGCATTTAAAAAATTAGCAATTCTCGGAATTTGATTTTTGCCTTTTCTGAAAACAAAAGACAAATCAAACTTGATTTCCGGCTCAAACAAGGCCGTCATCAGTCGTCCGTTGTTATGAGCCTCAACAAATGACGTCGGCAAAGCCGTATAGACGTCAGTCTTATTTGCAAAAGAAAACAGCTGGGCAGGCGTCGCAAAGTGAGCAACGCTTGTCGGTTTGTCGATCAGAGCATTTTTATAGGCTTCGCGAATCACGTCGTTGACATAATACTGCGGAGGATAAGTCACCCAATCGTTCGTCAGCGTATCCTTCAATCGGATTCGCTTACGCTTGCTTAATTCCTCGTTGTTGTGAATAAACAACAAATCCTCCGTAACGATTTTCTTTGATTCGTACGGTTTCCAATTCTTAATGCTTTCATCTGGAAGATATGTAACAGCAAGATCAATAGTATTGTTTTCGAGTCGCTCCCAAATCTCTTTGCGCGTCAATGAATGCAGCGTCAACTTAATTCCATGATTATGCTTATAATAATCCGTAATGAAACTTGCAAAAACGCTGCTTTCGATGGAAGCCAAAATTCCGATGCTGATTGAACCCTGAGTCGCGCTTGTCGTTTGCTGAATCTCATCGGCAGCCTTGTTTAAGGTTTCGTATATCTGATGCGTGGCATCAAGCATCGTGTAACCCGCATCAGATAGGTGCAATTTTTTCCCGACTGAATAAAACAACGGCGCACCGACCGTCCGTTCAAGCTTTTTGATCTGTTGGGTCAAAGCCGGTTGCGTAATCCCCAAAATCTGCGCTGCTTGCGTATAGCTCATCGTTTCGGCAAGCTGCAAGAAATAACTGAGCGTCTTGGAGGAAAAAATCGTATCTTGTTTTGTTTTCATAACATTTTCCTTTCAGGTTTGTTAATAATTAATTTATTTGACATCCCTAAAAACTTATCAATATATAAATTATAATACATCAAATTTACTCAATTGTTAATTAACAATTCCATGAACATGAATAATCTTCCGATTTTTAACTAAACAAAAAGCCCGGATAAAATCCAGGCTTCTTCTTATTTGACGTTCAATGCATCTTTCAGCGTCTTTTGAACGCTCTGCAATTCCGATTGACTGACGACTTCATATGAAACGCCGTCAATCATATCGCCCTTGCCTTGCAGCTGAACTTGTTTGATATTCTTCGCTCCCGAATACCCCGTTGCAATTTCTTTAACGTCATCAAACGTCAAGTCGGTCTTCATGTTTGATGAAATGGCGTTGAGAATCTTTTGATACTTGAGCAGGCTGCCAAGAGAAGCAATTTTTTCTACCATGGCCTGAACTACCAAACGCTGACGCATCTGCCGTCCGTAATCTCCGCGAGCATCTTCGTAACGCATTCGCGTATATGCCAAAATATTGCTTGAATCAATCGTTACGGTTCCCTTGCTGAAATGCTTGCCGAGATTCGTAAACTCAAGGTCATTGTCGACCTGAACGGGTCCGATCGCATTTGAAAGCTGCTCCAACCCTTTCATATTCAATTCGACATAATGATCGATCGGAATGTCGAGATAGGATTGGATCGTGTTCAACGCCCCCGTCATGCCGTCATATGAATATGCGGCATTGATCTTGTTGTTGCCGGGATGTCCTTCAATATGAACCAAAGTATCACGCGGAATCGATACGAGCGTCGTTTGACTCGATGTTACGGCCGCTACCATGATGGTATCGGTTCGTCCGCGATATGTACGTCCGTATTCGCCGGTATCGCTGCCCAGAAGAAGGACGGAAAACGGTTGTTTCTTAGACATGTCGACTGAGTTTTCACGCTTCTTTTTATAGTTTACTTTCTTGAAAGAACGATCGACTGCATCTTTGGCAGAAAAATAAAACTTCGCCAAAACAACTCCATCAACAAGCAAGAAGACACAAACGATTCCCAACAGCCACTTCCACCAAACGTGTTTTCTGTGATGGTGATGATGATGATTACTCATGTAAAACACCTGCTTCCTTTGCAACCTTAGATTGCAAATTATTTATACGACAATGTAATTATAGCAATAAAATCATCAATTGCATTAAAAAGCTTTATTTTTTCATAAAACTGTAACACATAGTCCAAAACATAAACTAAAACCTCGCTCATTCAAAAGCAGAGCGAGGTCTTGATTTAATCAGTCCAGCCAGTTTTCAGGATCTTCACGCCATCTGTGAAGCAATTCCTGTTCTTCTTTCGTGATGTATGATTCTTCAACTGCTGCTTCAAGCAGTTCCGTATAGTTCGTCAACGTTGCAAACGGAACGCCGGCTTTTTCAAAATTGCCGTTGACGCTAGGAAGCTGGTAGGAAAAGATTGCGCATACGCCGATAACGTCTGCGCCTTCGTTTTCCGCAGCTTTGACAGCTTTTAAAACGCTGCCTCCGGTTGAGAGCAGATCATCAATGACGATTGTCTTTTGCCCTTTTTCAAGCACGCCTTCAATCTGTTTGCCGCGCCCATGATCCTTTGGCTTGGAACGAACGTACACCATTGGAAGATTCAATTCCTGAGCAATCCATGCGGCATGAGGAATTCCCGCCGTGGCAGTTCCGGCGATCATTTCCGTTTCCGGAAACTTCTCCTTGATTATCTCGGCAATGCCTTTTGCAATCCTGGTTCTGATTTCAGGATAGCTGATCGTTAAACGATTGTCGCAATAAATCGGACTTTTGATGCCGCTGGCCCACGTAAAAGGTTCTTTTGGCGAGAGTTTCACTGCATTTATCTTAAGCAGGTCCTTTGCTGTTTGTTTCATTGTTGATTCCTCCATAAGTTTGAGACTAAGCGATACGCTTCAACAGGATTTTGAGCCTGGGTAATTGCTCGTCCGACAACGATTGCCGAAGAGCCGTTCATTTCAGCTTCGTCAGGCGTCATCACGCGTTTTTGGTCACCGATATCTCCGCCTTTTAAACGAATTCCAGGCGTGACGCGCAAAAAATCGTCATTGGTTGCATCGGCAATCATCCGAGCTTCCCAAGCTGAACAGACAACGCCGTCCATCCCGCTTTGCTGTGCCAGTTCTGCATAGCTTTTGACGCTTTCGGCCAAATCGCAGGCAATGCGCTGTTCTTTTTTTGCCATTTCAGGACTCGTCGATGTCAATTGCGTAATCGCCAAAAGTTTCGGAGCTTTTTTGCCATTGCTTTGAGCACCTTCCAACAAACCGTTTTTTGCAGCTTTCATCATTTCGCTGCCGCCACTTGCGTGCAAGGTCGTCAATGAAACGCCGAGTTTTCCAAGCACGCGCATTGCTGATTCGACCGTATGCGGAATGTCGTGGCATTTCAGATCCAAGAAGACATCGTGTCCCAGATCCATAATTTCTTTGACCATGTCCTGCCCTTCGGAATAGTAAAGTTCCATTCCGATTTTGACGAACAGCTTTTCTTCTTCAGGAAATTTTTTTAAGAAATTTCGACATGCCTCTCTGTCAGGAAAATCCAGAGCTATGATCGGACGCTCAATTTTCATTTGCAAATGCCTCCTTGACTTCTTTTCGCAGTTCTTCCAATGATGAAATTTGAAGCTCGTCCATCAAATCGGGAAGCTTTTCAATCAAATGCGGGCAAATCAGCGGATCATCGAAATGTGCCGATCCTACCTGCACGGCGGAAGCACCCGCAAGATACATTTCAATGATATCTTCAGGCCGTTCGATTCCGCCAACGCCAATAATCGGCAAATCGCAAACATGGGCAACTTGATAAATCATGCGAATCGCAACGGGAAGAACTCCGTGACCGGAAAATCCGCCTGTCAGATTGCCCAAAACGGACTTTCTCGTCTTGAGATCGATGTGCATCCCGAGCAAAGTATTGATCATCGTCAATCCGTCAGCCCCGCCTTCTTCAACTGCTTTGGCAATTGCGCAAACATCCGTGACGTTCGGAGAAAGCTTGACGTATACCGGCACGCTGGAAGCTTTTTTGACTTCTTCTGTCAGCTTCTTGGCAACTTTCGGAACGGTTCCGAAAGCCATTCCGCCTTTTTTGACGTTCGGGCAAGAAATGTTGAGTTCCAAAGCATCAACGTAGCCGCTTTGAGACAAGCGGGATGCGACTTCGACGTAATCTTCCTCAGAAGAGCCGCCGACGCTTCCGATAATTGGCAAAGAAGGATACGATTGCTTCAATGAAGGCAGTTTTTCAGCAATAACCGCTTCAAGCCCTGGATTTTGCAACCCGACGGCATTCAAAACCCCATTATCCATCAAGGCGATTTTAGGGTTGGGATTCCCTGTTCTGGCTTCAACCGTCGTTGTCTTGACAACGATTGCGCCCAATTCATTCAAATCATATTTCGGATTTTCGCCAAAGCCAAAAGTACCGCTGGCCGGCATAACCGGGTTCTTCAAGTCAAGTCCTGGGAGCTTGACTGCTAGACGTTCATCAGACATGAAACTACCTCCAAAGATTTTATAATGACTCCGTTGCAAACGAACGGTTTTCAAGCGCGCGCAATAAAGCATCCGCGGTATTCAAAGACGTCAGCAATGCAATGTTGTGTTCGATTGCGGTCTGACGGATGACGAAACCGTCAGAAGACATCTCCTGATCGTGACTCATTGTATTGATTACGAGATCAACTTCATTGTTCATCAAAAGTTTGATAATTGCCGGATCATTTGAATCTTCTTCACCGATCTTAGAAACTTTCGTCGCATGCAGCCCGTTTTGACGCAAGAATTCGGCCGTGCCCCTGGTTGCAAAAATACGATACCCGATTTTTGCAAATCTTTCCGCAAGCGGAAGAACAACATTTTTGTCCTTATCTTCAATCGTGAACAAGACGCGTCCGCATTCAGGAAGCAGCATATTGGCACCGGCAAATGCCTTATACAAAGCTTTTTCAAAATTAAAGTCGCTGCCCATGACTTCACCCGTAGACTTCATTTCCGGCCCAAGGAAGCTGTCAACGTCAGCCAGCTTGCTGAATGAAAAGACAGGTGCTTTGACGTGAACCTGTTTTGATTCTTGATAAAGTCCGGACTCGAATCCGAGCTCTTTAAGCGACTTGCCCAAGATGACCTGGGTTGCCACCTGCGTCATTTCGATTCCGGTAATCTTGCTTAAAAACGGCACCGTGCGACTTGCTCGCGGATTGACTTCAAGGACGTATGCTTCACCCTTGTGAATAATGAACTGAATATTCATGATGCCGATGCACTTCAAAGCAACGGCAAGCTTCTTCGTTGCTTCAACGATCTGATCCTTGACGTCTTGCGAGAAGCTTTGCGGCGGATAAACAGCCATTGAGTCGCCAGAGTGTACTCCGGCATGTTCAATGTGTTCCATGATTCCCGGTAACAAAACGTCTTTTCCGTCACAGATTGCATCAACTTCACATTCATACCCTTCAAGATATGCATCGACCAAAATCGGATGGTCAATTTCTGCTTTGGCATTATGTGAAAGATATTCCTCAAGTTCTGCATCATTGTTGACGATTTCCATTGCACGCCCGCCAAGAACGTAGCTTGGGCGAACGAGAACCGGATATCCGATTTCATGAGCACATTCCATAACCTGTTCTTGAGTCGTTGCCGTTTTGCCGATTGGTTGTTTCAAACCAAGATTATTGATGACCTGATCAAATAATTCGCGATCTTCTGCCCGATCAAGGTCTTCGACCGTTGTTCCGAGAACCTTGACGCCATGTGCTTCAAGTCCGGCAGCAAGGTTGATCGCGGTTTGTCCGCCGAATTGGACGATAACCCCGAGCGGCTGTTCCAGTTCGATGACGTTTAAAACGTCTTCCAAAGTCAAAGGTTCGAAATAAAGCTTGTCTGAAATCGAAAAATCGGTCGAAACCGTTTCAGGGTTGGAATTCATGACAATTGCTTCATAACCGGCCTTTTGAATGGCCTTGACGCTGTGAACCGTCGCATAGTCGAATTCGACGCCCTGTCCGATTCTAATCGGACCAGAACCGATGACGAGGACTGAAGGCTTGTCTGATTTAATGCTTTCGTTTTCTTCATCATATGAGCTGTAGAAGTACGGAGTGTGTGATTCGAATTCGGCAGCGCAAGTGTCAACCATTTTATAAACCGGCAAAATCTTATTTTCATGGCGCAATGAACGGACCTCGTCTTCATCCATGTCCCACAGCTTGCCGATCGTATGATCGCTGTATCCGTAGTATTTGGCCGTTTTCAAGATTTCGACGTCTCCAACGTTGTGCGCAAGTTCCGCTTCAAGTTCAACGATGTGTTTGATGATGTCAAGAAAATAAACGTTAATCTTTGTCAGTTCGTTGACTTCTTCCAACGTAAATCCTCTTCTGAACGCTTCTGCAATGTAGAAAATGCGATCATCCTGCACGTGGAAAAGCTTGTCTTCAACCTCATCGTCACTGGCATCACGCGCTTCTTGGCTGATAAGATCCTTTTCATCGATTTCAAGTGAACGAACGGCCTTTTGAATGGCCTCTTCGGCATTACGACCGATCGCCATGACTTCGCCTGTAGCCTTCATCTGTGTTCCTAAGCGACGATCGGCACGCGGAAACTTGTCAAACGGCCAACGCGGAATTTTGGCAACCACATAGTCAAGTGCCGGTTCAAATTCCGCATATGTCGTTCCGGTAACCGGGTTGATGATTTCATCCAAAGTCAAGCCAACGGCAATTTTGGCAGCCATCTTTGCAATCGGATATCCGGTAGCCTTTGAAGCAAGCGCACTGGAACGCGAAACGCGTGGATTGACTTCAATAACGTTGTATTCATAACTGTTCGGATCAAGCGCCAATTGAACGTTGCAGCCGCCTTCGATCTTCAAAGCACGAATCAGTTTCAGCGCACAATCGCGCAGCATTTGATATTCGCGATCGGTCAGAGTCTGCGTTGGTGCGAGCACGATCGAGTCTCCGGTATGGATTCCGACAGGATCGAAGTTTTCCATTGAGCAGACAACCATTGCGTTGTTTGCTGAATCGCGCATTACTTCATATTCGACTTCTTTATAGCCTTTGATCGATTTTTCAATCAGACATTGCGTTGCGGGAGAAAGGTCAAGTCCGTTTGCACAAATTTCTTGCAGCTGCTGCTTGTTGTCGCACATGCCGCCGCCTGTTCCGCCCATGGTAAATGCAGGGCGCACGATTACAGGATAGCCGATCTCATCGGCAAATTCCAAAGCTTCTTCAACGGTATTGACAGTTTTTGAGGCCGGAATCGGCTCGTTTAAATCTTGCATCAACTCTTTGAATTTTTCGCGATCTTCAGCCTGATCGATTGCTTCAAGCTTCGTGCCTAAAAGTTCAATATGCAGTTCATCCAAGATGCCTGTCTTGGCAAGCGCAATCGCCAAGTTGAGTCCGATTTGCCCTCCGAGAGTCGGAAGCAGGGCATCAGGATATTCTTGACGCAGAATCCGTGAAACGGATTCCGTCGTCAAAGGCTCAATGTAGACTTTGTCCGCAATCTTCGTATCCGTCATGATCGTTGCCGGGTTGGAATTGACCAAAACGACTTCATAGCCTTCTTCACGCAATGCCATGCAAGCCTGCGTTCCGGAATAATCAAATTCGGCAGCTTGTCCGATGATGATCGGGCCGGATCCGATCACCATGATTTTATGAATATCTGTTCTCTTAGGCATTGCTCTTTCCTTCCTTTCTATGGTCAATCATATGCATGAAATCGTCAAACAAATCGTCTGCATCATGCGGACCAGGAGCCGCATCCGGGTGAAACTGAACGGTAAATGCCGGGTAGCGCTTGTGACGCAGACCTTCGACCGTATTGTCGTTGATTTCACGGTGAGTAATGATGAGTTCATTCGTATCGACTGATTCAGGCTTGACCGCATAACCATGGTTTTGCGAAGTGAAATTGATGCGGCCGGTCGCAATTTCTCTTACCGGATGGTTGAATCCGCGATGACCGAATTTCATCTTGTAGGTGTCGGCACCGTTTGCCAAAGCAAAAATCTGATGCCCGAGACAAATGCCAAAAAGAGGCAGGTGCTTTTCGATTTCTTTGACCATTTCGATTGCAGAAGGCACGCTCTTCGGATCTCCAGGCCCGTTAGACAACATCACGCCATCCGGCTTGAGAGCCAAGATTTGTTCTGCCGTCGTATTGTAAGGAACGACGATCGTATTGCAGTCACGCTTTGCAAGTTCGCGCAAAATGCTGTGCTTTGCGCCGAAATCTACCAAAACGATATTGCGCTTGCTGCCAGGGTTGGGATAAGGACGCTTGGTCGAAACCTGTGCCACGACCTGATCGCTGATTACGGTAGCATGAAGCTGGTCGAATGCATGCTTCAAATCATCAACAGGATCAATCAAACTGCCCTTCATTGTCCCATGAACACGCAGCTTTTTGGTCAACGCGCGCGTATCGATTCCTTTTATTCCAGGGATATTCATCTGTTTCAAGAAATTATCGAACGTATCCTGCTTGCGCCAGCTGTCGGAAACGCGTGCGACTTCGCGACAAACGACGCCGCGACAGTTGGGCTGAAGCGATTCGTAATCATCAAGATTGACGCCGTAGTTTCCGATCAGCGGATTAGTGAAAACCAAAATCTGGTTTGCAAATGATTGATCCGTCACTGCTTCTTGATAACCGGTCATCCCGGTCGTAAATACGACTTCGCCTGTCGTTTGGCAATCGGCTCCAAATGCCTCGCCTTTATAGACCGTGCCGTCTTCTAGGACCAAATAACGTTTCATCGGTTAATTCCCCCTCTTGTAAGCAATTTTGCCGTCGACCAAGGTCATTGCGGTCGAGGCATGAACGGTTTCTCCCGTAAACGGAGTATTGATTCCCTTGGATAAATATTCTGATTCTTTGATCGTCGTTTCGTGATTAAGATCGAACAAAGCCAGGTCGGCTGGCTTGCCGGGCAGAATTTCGCCGGCTTTTTCAATCTTGAAAATTTCAGCCGGATTGATGCTCATCCAATTAAGCAGCTGTTCCAGCGTAAATACGCCGGTTCTGACATAACGCGTATACAGCATGCTGAAAGCTGTTTCGCTCCCTGTAATGCCAAATGAAGCATTACGCATGTCGCCTGTTTTTTCGTCAACGCTGTGCGGAGCATGATCCGTAGCAATAACGTCGATTGTTCCGTCCAAAAGGCCGTCAATCAAAGCCTGCTGATCATTTTTTGTTCTAAGCGGAGGATTCATCTTGTAGTAGCCGTCATTTCCGGGGATGTCCTCTTCATTTAAGAGCAAGTGGTGCGGTGCGACTTCGCAAGTCACATTGATTCCATGCTGTTTTGCCAAGCGAACGAGCTCAACGCTTTCGACGGTCGAAACGTGACAGATGTGATAATGAACGCCGGTTTCTTTTGCCAACAAAAGGTCACGCGCGATCTGCGACGATTCACTGATTCCCAAAATTCCGGGCAAGCCAAGTTCTTCGGCACGTTTGCCGGCATTCATCACGCCGCCGAACAGCAATGAGTTGTCCTCAACGTGCGCAACGATCGGCATGTCGATTTCAGCGGCAGCTTTCATCGCAAGATACATCGTGCCCGCCGTTTGAACGCCGCATCCGTCATTGCTGAAGCCGAATGCGCCGGTTTCTTTCAAAGCTTCATAATCAACGCGTTCTTCTGATTTCAATCCTTTTGTGATTGAAGCGTATTGCAAAACATGAACCGCACCGTCTTTTTTGTTCAAATCCAGCATGTGCTGAAGCTTTTCAGGCGTATCCGGAACGGGATCGAGGTTTGGCATCGCGCAAACAGTCGTATATCCGCCATGCGCAGCTGCCATGCTGCCGGTTTTAATCGTTTCCTTGTACGTGAAACCAGGTTCGCGATAATGAACGTGAACGTCTACCAAACCTGGGGCAACCAAAAGTCCTGATGCATCAACCGTTTCATCGATGTTATCCGTCAAATCTGCCAAATTTTTACCAAGAGCTTTGATCTTGCCGTTTTCAATCAAAATATCCTCATCAGTAAATTTGCCGGCTTGATAAACCGTACCGTTCTTAATAAGCATTTTCATTATTCCAAACCTCCCAGCTTGCGTCCGCGCATCACTGCCTCAATCATTGCCATTCTCATAAAGACTCCGTTTTGCATCTGAACTTTGAAACGAGACTTGTCTGATTCGACAAGTTCTGACGCAAGTTCGACGCCACGGTTGATTGGACCGGGATGCATGATAATTGCATCGTCTTTCATTTTTGCATAACGTTCTTTGTTAATGCCGTATTTCTTATGATATTCTTCAGGATTAAAGGAACCCTCGTTTGAATCTCCGTCATGACGTTCGTGCTGAACTCTAAGAAGCATCATCACGTCCATTTTTTCAACTAATTCATCGACCGGAAGATATTTGCCATATTTTCCGAATTCGTCAGAATACCAGTATTCAGGTCCTGAAAAATACACTTCTGCGCCAAGCTGCGTCAAAAGCTCCATATTGCTTCTTGCAACGCGGGAATTTGTCAAGTCGCCGATAATCGCAACTTTCAATCCTTCAATTCTTCCGAAATGGTCATGAATGGTCATCATATCGAGCAGACATTGAGAAGGATGCTGTCCGCTTCCGTCACCAGCGTTTACGATTCCGATATCAAGCGTTTGATTAGCGGATGTTTCAATCAAATCGTTGTAATAATTATTTTCCTTATGGCGAATAACGGCTAAGTCCAATCCGATCGCGTCCATTGTCAAAAGCGTATCGTAAAGCGTTTCTCCCTTCTTGACCGAACTGTGTGCCGGATCAAAAGGAATAACGGTTAAGCCAAGTTTTCTTTCGGCCATCTCAAAACTCGTATGCGTTCTTGTCGAATCTTCAAAAAACATATTGACCGCATACACCGGATTCGTCAATGTCTCAGGAGTTCCGCCGCGCTTGAAATATTCAGCTCTTTCGATCAATGCTGAAACATCATCGTTGCTCAAATTTTCAATCGTTACAAAATGCGGTAATTTAACAGCTTTCTTTTCGATATTCATTCTTGTCTGTCCTTTATCTTTGATTTAAAAAAAGACCTGAATCCAAAATCAGATCCAGATCTGCAAAGGTTCGCCAAAACATACGCACTTGTGCATACGCCAAGCGTCTCAACCTTTTTGCCCTCTCTGGAGTCAGTTAAACGGTTGCTGCTTAACTATTCTGAGTATCACGCAATTCAATGCCGTCTTTTCCGTCGATTTCCTCAACATAAACTGCGATTTCTTCATCAAGCGAAGTCGGAATGTTCTTGCCGACAAAATCTGCACGAATAGGAAGTTCGCGATGACCGCGGTCAACGAGCACTGCCAAGTTAATCGTTTTAGGACGTCCTTGATCCATCAATGCATCAAGAGCCGCTCTGATCGTGCGTCCCGTAAACAAAACGTCGTCAACCAAGATCACGTGTTTGCCCGCAATGTCTTGGCCAAGTTCGCTGTCGTTAACGACAGGTTCTTTGAGATGTCCGTCTTTAGGGCTGACATCATCACGATATAAGGAAATATCAATTGCGCCAACAGGAATATCGGCACCTTCAAGCTGTTTCAAGCGTGAAGCGATGCGTTGCGCAAGATAAACGCCTCTTGTCTTGATGCCGACAAGGACGATTCCTTCAATTCCCTTGTTCTTTTCAATAATTTCATATGTCATGCGCGTCAAGGCACGCTTCATTGCCATTGCATCGCAGATCTCTTTTGTCATGTCAGGATCCTCCTTAAGATTTCAGTCCGATAAAAAAACCACTCAGCCTAAAACGTACTGTTTAAGGCTAAGTGGTAAACGAATTTCATCAGTAACGGCACACTGATTCCATTGCTCAATCCGCACCTTCTTAGCCTCTCTGGACTAATTTTAAAGGACTTATCATTAACATACAAGTTACACTAAACGATTGGTTTTGTCAAGTTTTTCCAGGCATTCTTGAAAAATTTTCGGCAAAGGTGCTTCGAATATCAATAATTTTCCAGTTGTCGGATGAACGAAACCGAGCTTTCCCGCGTGAAGGAACTGACCGTTTCCCTTAATGGTCTTTTTCGGACCATATAGCGGATCACCGACAAGCGGATGACCGATGTATTTCATATGAACCCTGATCTGATGGGTCCTGCCCGTTTCAAGAATGCACTTTACGAGCGTATAATCGCGATATCTTTTCAAAACCTCAAAGTGCGTCACTGCATTTCGCCCGTCTTTGACAACGGCCTGTTTCTTTCGATCTTTTAAACTTCGGCCGATTGGAGCATTTATCGTTCCCTCGTCTTCAGCGATTCTTCCGTGCACCAAAGCAACGTACTCGCGAATATTCGTTTTATCCTTAAGCTGTTTTGCAAGAGATCGGTGCGCCTTGTCATTTTTAGCAACCATCAGCAAACCTGAAGTGTCCTTGTCGATTCGATGGACGATTCCTGGTCGAAAGGTTCCGTTGATCGTCGACAACGGACAATGATATAGCAAAGCGTTGACCAACGTATGCTCATCGTGTCCCGGAGCCGGATGAACAACCATACCTTGCGGCTTGTTGATGACGATTACGTCGTCATCTTCGTAGACGATATCTAACGGAATATTTTCCGGTCTTAATTCAAGCGTCTTCGTTTCAGGTTCTTCAAGTCTGATCACATCGCCTGACTTAACCTTGTACTTTGCTTTTTCGGTTTTGCCGTTAACGGTAATGTTTCCACCATCGAGCAGCTGCTTGATTTGCGAACGCGAATAATCCGAAAAAATTTCGCTGCATGCCTTGTCCAAGCGTCCGTTCTGCATTTCAACAACTGTTTCCTTCATAATTCATCATCCTTCAGCATTGCAATCAAAATCACTGCCACGCCGATCGTCAATGCGCAATCGGCGACGTTGAAAATCGGAAAATTGATAAAGTCAAGCTGGAACATGTCAACGACGTATCCTAAACGCAAACGATCGATAAAGTTTCCGATTGTCCCTCCAATCATCAAAGACAGTCCCGTCAAATACAGAGGCCTGTTGCGAAGCTTCCAAAAAAAGAAAGCCATCACTGCCAAAGAAACGATCGAAATGATTACGAAAAACCAAATTTGCCCAAGCAGCATGCTCCAAGCCGCACCATAATTTCTGATGTGAGCAAGCGATAAAATTCCGTCGACTACGCTGATGTTGGTATTAAGTTTGATCGATCCGACAATCAGATGTTTGACCGTCTGATCCAATATGACGATTGCTACTATTATTACAAAATATAGAGGCATCTTTTTCTTACCTTTCTGTTGAATGTCACTTAACACAGTATACACTAAAAAAACGGGGAATTAAATCCCCCTGGTTGTTAAGTGTTTTTTTGCATTTAAGTTAAAGTAACATAATATAATTTCTTAAGACGGATTTGTCAACCAAAAGAATCGAAAATAATCTTCTTCAAATTAAAAACCCGGATTTTTTGTATGAATGACAACCGCCTGCAATGCCGGAAACAATCAAAAAAGAGTCTGTCGGCAAATTCCTGGTTCAATGATTTGGCGGACGCTGCATTTTGCAAAATCTCTGCCATTTACGGACAGATCGATAAAAACGAGTCTTCTGTCCGTAAACGACTTGCTCGAAAAATGGCGATTACGGACAAATGCTCCAAAAAGCGACTTTTGTCCGTAAATTTGAGTGAGATCTTGGCTGAAATGGTTGAACAGCGTCACTCTTTAAAAAGATAGTTTTTCACATATAAAAAATCAAAGAAAAGCCGGACAAATTCAATCGCAAATCGACCGCCTTTGTCCAGCTTTTCATTTATTTCAAGAGGAAAACGAGAATTTTCCCCCAGCCTCTTCAATAGAAATTTTTACTTTTGTCAAGCCCTATCAATATAAGCCTTCAATTACGCCTTCATCCGTCAGATCTATCCCCATGGCGGCCGGAACTTTAGGCAGGCCTGGCATCGTTAAAACATTGCCTGTCAATGCAACCAAAAATCCTGCTCCGAGCTTCGGCACGAGCTCGCGAACATGAATCGTAAATCCTGTCGGTGCTCCAAGAAGGCTGGCATCATCCGACAATGAGAATTGGGTTTTGGCCATGCAGACAGGAAGCTTGTCCCAACCTAATTTGCGGAACTGCGCAAGCTGTTTTTTCGCTTTTGGTCCGAATTCGACTCCTGCTCCACCATAAATTTCCTTAACGATTTTTTCAATCTTGACTTCAACTTCATCATCTGCACCGTACAAAGGCTTGAATTCCGTTTTCTTGTCGCATGCTTCGACAACGGCGTCCGCAAGTTCCAAAGCCCCGTTTCCGCCTTTGGCCCAAACGTCGCAAACAAAAGCTTTGGTTCCGTCTTGTTCGCAAAGTTCTTGAACTTTTTGAAGTTCAGCGTCAGTATCTTGAACGAAACGGTTGAGCGCAACGAGAACCGGCAATCCGTAGCGTTGCATGTTTTGAACGTGCTTTCTAAGATTTGCATAGCCTTGCTCGACTGCTGCAACATTTTCAGCATCCAGCTCTTTTTTGGAAACCCCGCCGTTCATCTTAAGCGCACGGACCGTCGCAACAATTACTACGGCATCGGGCGTCTTGCCCAAAACCGGTGCTTTGATGTCCAAGAATTTTTCTGCCCCTAAGTCGGCGCCGAACCCGGCCTCGGTAATCGTATAATCAGCCAGATCAAGGCAAGTCTTCGTTGCAAATACGCTGTTGCATCCATGCGCGATATTGGCAAACGGGCCGCCATGAATGACAGCTGGCGTATGTGCCAACGTCTGAACGAGGTTCGGCTTGATTGCGTCCTTCAAAAGAACGGCAATCGCACCGGTCACTCCAAGCTGGTCAACCGTAACCGGCTGTCTGTCAAAAGTATATCCGATGACGATGCGTCCAATGCGCTTTTTAAGATCGGCAATGTCTTTTGCAAGACAGATGATGGCCATCAGTTCGGATGCCACCGTAATGTCGAAACCGTCTTCTCTCGGAACCCCTGAAGTCGGACCGCCAAGACCGACAACGACGTGACGCAGGGCACGATCATTGATGTCGACCACGCGTTTCCAAATAACGCGTCTTTGATCAATGCCAAGCTGATTGCCTTGATGAATATGATTATCGATCAAAGCAGCCAAAGTGTTGTTGGCAGCCGTCAAGGCATGCATGTCGCCGGTAAAATGAAGATTGATGTCTTCCATCGGAACGACTTGAGAATATCCGCCGCCGGTTGCACCGCCCTTCATGCCCATCACGGGGCCAAGCGACGGCTCGCGCAAAGCAATCATCGTTTTCTTATTCCTGAGCTGCATCGCATCCGCCAATCCGACCGTGACCGTCGACTTGCCTTCGCCGGCAGGAGTCGGGTTGATTGCCGTCACCAAAACAAGTTTACGTTTGGTCGGTTCGTGATCTTTAAGCGGCAATGAAATTTTTGCCTTGTACTTGCCGTATTGATCAATTTCGTCTTCCGTCAGACCGGCACGTTTTGCAACCTCGCCAATCGGTTCCATCGTGCATTTTTGTGCAATTTCAATATCTTTCAACGCTGAACTTCCTTCCTTGTCATGAATGACTTAAGTATAGCTCATATGACGGCAATTGTCAGCAAAATCTTCTTTTTTTAGTCATTTTATAATTATTTTCGCGTTTAAAACGTCTTAAACACGAACTTTTTCGGGATTATTCAAAATTTTGTACAGTTCTTTGGCATTCTTGCATTTCATCATGACCGATAATTTCTGATATTTGGTCGTGAAAGCAAGGCCATGTTTTTCAACTTCAACATTTAAAATGTCGTCATATGAAATCTTTTTTGCATTCATGGAAAATACAGTCTTTATGGCCACGCCGTCATCCTCAAGCACGATTTTTCTTCGCGTGATCTGCAAAATCGCGGCAATCAAGAAAATCACAAAAACAATGGCAGTGTAGACTTGGAAGACGGTGATTTCAAGCCACAAAAGCATGCTGAACAAGAAAACCATCCCGGTGTATGACCAACACGTAATCGAGGTCGGCAAATCAGGTTGATAATAAAAACGTTTTTCCACAAAAAACATCCTTTCAATAAATAACTGTCGGTTACATTATATCAAAAAAACAACGGCGGTATGCTATAGTATATTTAATAATAAGTTAAGAAGAGGTCCAAAATGATCAAACTGTATACCGATGCCGCATTCAAAAACGGAAAAAGCGCAGCAGGAATCCTTATCGTCAAAAACGGACAGCAGTTCCAGCAAAAGTTTGCGTTGAACGAAAAAGACAATCACGCAGCCGAATTTGCCGCTGCAGCCAAAGGTTTTGAGCAAATAAAAAAGATTGCTCAAGAAGACGAAGCAATCTTTTTTTATACCGACAGCAAAATCGTTTTTGACAGTTTGAGCAAGCATTACAGCAAATCCTATCAGGAACAGCTTGCCCGTTTGGAAGAAACGATTCGGCCGTTTTCTTTGATGATTCCGAATCAGATTTCGGATAAGGAAAATCGCGGAGCTCATGAGCTCGCGCTGCAAGCTCTGCATTAGGTGCGCGGTTTGCGCTTGCCCCAATACTGAAACAGATCGGTTCTCAACGATCCGTTGTAAAGCTTGCGTTTCTTCGTCGCTTTTTGACCATACCATTCTTCAAATTTAAGGTCGCTCGTCAAAATGTACTTGCCCCACGTTTCAAGCGGACGATAGACCTCGCCCATTTGATGATAAAGCTTGTGCACTTCGTCTCTGTTGCTCAAACGTTCCCCGTATGGAGGGTTGGCAACGATTATGCCATATTCCTTATCGGTTTTAAAATCTTTCAGAGCCATCTGCTTTAAATTAATGCTTGAACGAACTCCGGCAGCAGCAGAATTCCTTCTGGCAATTTCGACCATTCGTCCGTCAATGTCATAGCCCCAAATGTCGAGTTCGCGTGACATGTCAGCCTTCGACCGTGCTTCTTCGCGAATTTTTTCTTCAAGCCCCGCTTCGGCAAGTTCCCATTTTCCGCAAGCAAATTGCCGATTCAATCCGGGCGCAATGTTATGACCGATCAAAGCTGCCTCGATTGGAATCGTCCCGGAACCACAGACAGGATCGACGAAGGTCTGTTCAGGATACCAGTGAGAAATCAGAACCAACGCTGCAGCCATGTTTTCCTTAAGCGGCGCCCCGCCCTTTTCGGTCCGATATCCGCGCTTGAACAGGCTGCTTCCGGTCGTATCAAGCGTAAGCATGACATTATCCTTGTTGATTGCGCATTCGATCGGATAAAGCGCCCCCATTTCAGGAAGCTGCGTCCGTCTGAAATAAACGGTACACATTTTATCAACAATCGCCTTTTTGACGATAGACTGTACACTCGGAACGTTGTGCAATTTTGATTTTTGAGATTTTCCTGAAACCGGAAACTCTGCGTCAAGCGGAAGAAACTCATCCCACGGCAATGCCTTGGTTTTTTCGAACAGCTCGTCGAAAGTCCTCGCCTCAAACTCCGCCACAACAATTTTGATTCTGTCAGCCGTTCTTAACCATAAGTTTGTTTCAAAAACATCTTTCATCGTCCCCGAAAAACGAACTCTGCCGTTTTCAGTCTGGACGTCATATCCAAGATGTTTCAGTTCGTTTGCAGTAATTGCTTCAATTCCGGCTGCACAAGTTGCAATTAAATTGAATTTTTCCATGTTATCCCTCACAGATTTGTTTAAAAATTTGTTTTCTACGAAAAAAGACCAGGGATAACACCCTGGTCAATCCTGGAATACAGTCCTCTATAAGCCACGTTCCGTACGTCATTCGGTTCAGGAATCCGAAATCGGTGGTAATCATCTATCTCCGAGTCAAAGACTCGCCCCCATGATTAGTTCATTTCCGTCATGAAGCGCCCCTACCAAAGTTTGGGTTACCTGCTCGCGGGGTTTACCTCGTTCCACCAGATGCGTTTCCGCATCCGTTCGTCTCTGTGGCACTTTTCAAGACTACTTAAGCTTAGCCGAAACCTTAGCCAGTTCATCTGCCGTTACCATAAAAGGTACCTTGCCTTATTTTTTCAGCAAGCACGATCACTACAGGCATCTCAGCCTGTGCAAGCTTGGACTTTCCTCAGCCTATATAAAATAGACCGCGATTACCCGAAAACTGTATTGCTATATTAACATATTTTAGAAGCGATTGCCTTGATCGCCATTATCGTTGAGCTGCGCACCAAACACATGACGTTCCAAATTGGAAAGACGTTTCAACACATCCATGTTGGTCATGTTCGTCTGAGGACGTGCAGTTTGCGAATTCCCGCCGACGCTGACTTGCTTGGTCAACTCATCGACGCGACTGCGCAGCTTCTCATTGTCAGCCTGAAGTTTCTGAATCTCAGATGTAAAAACCTCATAATCTTGAATGACGGCATCCAAAAATTCATCGACCTCTGTCGGGTCATAGCCACGCATCTTCGGTTTGAAGTTTTTGTTCACGATGTCCTTAGGCGTAAGATTTACATTTTCCATAGAAACTGCACCTCATTTACTATACAGGGACTTAACTCACAACACATTTTATTATAGCAAGCTATCGTCAGAATGTAAACCATAACTTTGAATTTCTTGATATTGTTCGCTCGCATCCTGCAAATCGAACATGTCGATCGTTTGAAGAAAATAATCGTTGTTCTCCTGATGACGCAAAATCGCTTCATAATCATAGCGCGATTTCCCTTCATTTTCTTTGTCGTACAAAAGCAGACAGCCTTCGGTATGCTCAAGCATGAATCGTTGATAATTCCTCAGCTGCTGCGGCGATTCGTAAGGCCTTGAACTGACCTTTGCGCTAAAATCGCAATTTTCTTCCAATTCTTTGAGCTTGATTTTTTTATCTTCTTTCCAGTTGCTGCCAAATTCAGAGAACGGGTACATCAATGACGTTTTCAGCTCAAAATTAGTCATTGCAATCTTTTCGGCAACTTCCAATGCCCACTGCTCAGTTCCCAGCTGTCCGCCCGTGATGACCCACTCGAGTCCTTTTTCCAATAAGGAATTCAGGTTGTTTTCCAAACAGTACTTGATTACGGCGACTTTCGGATCGTTATCATTAAAAATCCCAAGCTCGTAACTGCGATAACCGGTTATCCAAAGTCTCATCTTTTCACCCCCTTATCTGATTGTACTACCTTCTTTGCTAATTTGCTCACAACTTGTTATAATTAATCAGATGGGAGTTGATACTCTGTGGTAATTAATTATCCCAACGGCCAGCCTTTTAAGAAAAGTCATTCGGCTTTAAAGAAGACGCGGGCCCAGAATACCATTTACGGAAACCGTGGCATGTCGCTTGAAGACGAGATCAACGAAAGCAACAAGTACTACCTCGAACACGGAATCGCCGTTATTCATAAAAAACCGATTCCAATCCAAATCGTTGACGTTTCTTATCCGAAACGAAGCGCCGCGGTTATCCGCGAAGCATATTTCAAACAAGCATCGACGACTGACTACAATGGCGTCTATCATGGAAAATACATCGATTTCGAAGCGAAAGAAACAAAAAACAAAGTTTCTTTTCCGCTAAGCAACTTCCATAAGCACCAGGTTGAACATATGCGTGCCTGTCAAAAACAAGGCGGGATATGTTTTACGATCGTCAGATTCGTTTTAAGCTCTGAACTTTTTTTGCTTCCTGCCGATATTATATTTGAGTATTGGGACAATCAGGAAAGCGGACGAAAGTCGATTCCCAAAAAAGTCATCCAGGACAAGGGCATTGAGCTCGACTACGGATTGGAACCTCGCATTCCTTACTTGGAAGGCGTCGATTGCTTGATTTCAAATCATAAATTTTAACACGTATCAAGGAGGATATGAGAGAATATATGGGAAACAATGATCCAAAATATTCGCGTACCGCTAAAAAACATGAACAGCATCACAGTTCGAAAAATCATAACGGTCCGCGCAAACGTCCAGTCAGACGCCCTAAGAAAAAGATGTCTCTTTTTTCAAAAATTCTCTTAGGACTTGCATTGACGGCACTTGTCTGCATCTGTTCCGGGGCAACGTTGTTCTTCATGTGGGCAAAAGATTCACCAACGTTGTCAGAACAGCGCCTCGCCAGTGCAGGATCAACCATGATCTATGATTCCGACGGAAACAAGATCATGTCGCTCGGAACCGAAAACCGTTCCTATGTCAACGGCAAAGACATCCCTCAAAAACTGAAGGATGCCGTTACCTCTATTGAAGACAGGCGTTTTTACAAACATATGGGCGTTGACCCGTTCCGAATCGTGGCCGCCGCGCTCTCCAACGTCAGCGAATCTTCGGCCGGTCTTCAAGGCGGAAGCACGCTTGACCAACAGTTGATCAAACTTTCGTTCTTTTCAACCAAACGCTCAGACCAAACTTTTAAGCGCAAGGCTCAGGAAGCCTGGCTCGCTTTGAAACTTGACAAGACATACAGCAAAGATCAGATTTTAACCTATTACGTCAACAAAGTCTTCATGGGATACGGCTGCTACGGAATGCAGACGGCCGCCAAGTATTATTACGGCAAAACGCTCGACCAGCTTGATCTTGCACAGACGGCTCTGATTGCCGGAATTCCGAATGCCCCTTCCCAATACAATCCGTATTCGAATCCGACGTATGCCAAAGCAAGACGCGATGAAGTCTTAAACGCAATGGTCACAAATGACAAGATTTCATCGCAAGAAGCGGCTTCAGCCAAAAACGAAGATGTCAAAAACGGATTGCTTCAGTCTCATCAGAAGCAAGGGACTACTGAAAACGAAAAAATTGCCGATCCTTATATCAAACAAGTCGTCGAGGAAGTCAAAGATAAAGGGTACGATCCATACAAAGGAAGCTTGCAGATTTATACGAACCTGAACATGAACGTTCAAAAACGACTCTACGAAATCGCAAACACCGACTCATATCTGAGTTATCCGGATGACGAGCTGCAAGTCGCATCGACCGTTATCGATCCCAAAAACGGAAACGTCGTTGCGATGATTGGCGGTCGTAAGAACGGCAACGTTACTTTCGGCTTGAACCGTGCCGTTCAAACCGATCGAACAAACGGCTCCACGGCCAAGCCTTTGATGGACTATGGTCCCGCAATCGAGTATCTTTCATGGGCAACGTACAAACCCATCAAAGATACGAAGTACATTTATCCGGGGACAAACATCCAGTTATACGACTTCGATCATGAAGAAAAAGGCACGATGACGATGCGCAATGCCTTGATTCAATCGCGAAACATTCCGGCCATTCGTGCTTTGGAAGCAGTCGGCATCACCAAGTCTCAAGCTTTCATCGAAAAACTCGGGTTTAAATATAAAAAGGCTCTTGAATTCCAAAACGGCATTGGAATGCCTTCTTCGACCTTGCAAAATGCTGCCGCCTATGCTGCATTTGCCAACGAGGGAATCTACCATAAGCCGCAATATATCAATACAATCATTACGGCTGACGGCGAATCGAAAAAATTTGCAAGCTCCGGCAAACAAGCGATGCAGCCTTCGACCGCCTATATGATTACAGATATGCTGAAACAGGTAATCACGGAAGGCACCGGCACGAGAGCTTCTATCAGCGGACTTTATCAGGCCGGAAAGACGGGGACGAACGCCTATCCGTCTGACATCGCTTCGAAGTTTCCTTCGAGTGCTTCCATGGATTCATGGTTTAACGGCTACACCAAGCATTATTCCGTTTCCGTTTGGGTCGGATATGATCATCAATACGAAAACGGCAATTATCTTGACCGCTATTCTCAATCATTGGCATCGCTTTTCTACAAAGCTGCCATGACTTACCTCTCACAAGGAAAGACAAATACTGACTGGTCGCGTCCAAGCAACGTCTATGTCAAAGAAGTTAACGGTGTCCGTGAGCTTTATCTTGCAGGCTCTTCAAGTCAGACGGTCAAGGATGAAGACGATGATTCTTCTTCAATCAGTTCTCTTGAAACGACTTCAAGCGTTCTTTCATCATCATCATCTTCGTCTTCAGAAGAAACGTCGTCATCTTCCAGTGAATCTTCTCCTGACAACGTCAGCACGTCATCGTCATCATCTTCGGCAACCAATTCGTCTCCGACTAACAGCACATCATCAACCGAGAAGACAGGCACCGAACAAACCGGAGGAAACCCCGATAATTCTAAAACGGAAAACCCAGTAACGAATCCTTAATAACAAAATGACGGCAACAAAAAGCAGCATCCAAACTCGGATGCTGCTTTTTTGTTGCTATCAGCCGTTTATTTCTTTGAAATATTTGCACTCAAAACTCAACGGACACGTTTCGCACTTCGGTTTTCGCGCAAGACACTGATGCCTTCCCCATGCAATCAGCAAATGATGAGCCTCGATCCAGCGACTCTCATCGACTTGTTCCATCAGCTGACGTTCAATTTCCAAAACGTTTTTTGTCGGCTCGACCAAAGCAAGCCTGTTGGCAACGCGACTGACATGGGTGTCAACGGCAAATGCGGGGATTCCGAAACATTCGGCAAGTTCCACGTTGGCAGTCTTTCTGCCGACGCCGGTCAAGTCCATCAACTCTTCGCGCGTCTTTGGAACTTTGCCATCGAAACGTTCGACCAAATCTCTTGCGCACCCGACCAGATACTTGGCCTTATTGTGATACAGTCCGATCGTTTTGATGTATTTTTCAACTTCGCTCGGATCTGCCCGAGCCAAATCAGCCGGCGTCGCATATGCTTTAAAAAGTGCGGGCGTTGCCTTATTGACGGAAACATCGGTTGCCTGTGCGCTTAAAATAATCGACAGCAAAAAGTGAAAAGGATCGGTCTTTTCAAGGGTCGTATCCGCTTTTGGAAAGCGTTCCTTCATCGTATCAAGAATTTTTGAAACCTGTTTTTTCTCAAGCATCTTTGTCAACTCCAGACCAGTGACTCAATGGAATTTTTGGACGATTGGCATTGCCTTTTTTCTTGTTCCGATTCGTTTTTTTCTCTTCGCGCTGATCCTTGACTCGCTGAACGTCCATTGCCGAATGAACGTTTTGCTTTTCCCATGAAATAAGAATTCGGTCAATATATTTGAAGTTGTATGCCTGACTCAAAACTGCTTCTTTCAATGCCAACAGGATGATTTCCGGTGAATAGCCGTCTTCTTCCATCCAGCGCCTGATTTCTTCAAGTTCAATGCTTGAAAGCGGTCGTCCGAATTCTTTTTGAAAACTGTCAAAAACTTGTTCTTTCGTTGCGGTTTCTTGTTTTTGACTTCGTGTCCGCAACTGATTCTTCACGATCTGAACAAGCTTTTCGTACAAAAACGATAAATCGTAACAATCGCGCTGCCTGCCCGAAGCATCAATAACCGTTCTTAAATCAACGACCTTTTTGACGATCAAATTGTTGAGCAGCGTCCCGATTTCGGCATCCGTCTTGCCCATCATCTTAGACAAGGCTTCCAAATCAACGTCTTCTTTTTGCTGGTCGAATTTCATCAGCATCAGCAGCAATAAGAATTCACCGTCGTTCAGGCCCAAATCCGTATAATTTTCAAGCAGCAGATTTGAAATCGAAGTTTGACCTTTCTTTAACATAAACACTGTTGCGTCATCCATTGAAAACACCACTTTCACGTAAAAAAGGCCAGGAAACATCCTGACCTAAGACTTTTATCAAGGATAAATACGGTTCAGCAAACGTGGGAACGGAATTGCTTCACGAATATGATCTTCGCCCGTCAGCCACGTGATGCAGCGTTCGAGTCCAAGCCCGAATCCTGAGTGAGGAACGCTGCCGTAACGCCGCAAATCCAAGTACCATTCATAATCATCCTTATTAAGACCAGCCTTAACTATTTGTTCTTCCAAATATTCAGGATCAGTTGAACGTTCAGACCCGCCGATGATTTCACCGTATCCTTCCGGTGCAAGCAAGTCGGCACAAATTACGACATCATCGCGCGTCGGGTGCGGCTTCATGTAAAACGGCTTGATTGCTTTCGGATAATTCATGACGAAAACAGGCTTGCTGAAATGTTCTGCAAGATAAGTTTCTTCAGGAGAACCAAAATCTTCGCCCCACTTGACGTCAGGAAATTCGCCGCTTTCCTTAAGCAAGTCAATTGCTTCGTCATAGGAGATGCGTGGATAAGGAAGTTCCGTATAACGTTTCAAAACGTCACGATCGCGTCCAAGAATTCCAAGTTCATAGTCACAATGATCAAGAACGTTTTGAACAAGATATGCAATGTAGCGTTCCTGAATCTCCAAGCTTTCTTCCTGATGCATGAAAGCCATTTCCGGTTCAATCATCCAAAATTCAATCAAATGACGACGAGTCTTTGATTTTTCGGCACGGAACGTCGGTCCAAACGAAAAGACCTTTCCGTATGCCATTGCCCCTGCTTCTTCGTACAACTGACCCGATTGAGACAAATATGCGTCCTTGTCGAAATATTCAGTATGGAACAATTCCGTCGTTCCTTCAGGTGCGCTGCCCGTCAAAATCGGAGCGTCAAGCTTGATGAACCCTTCTTTGTTGAAAAATTCGTACGTTGCACGAATTACTTCGTTTCTGATCTTCATCACGGCAAACTGACGCTTGGAACGAAGCCATAAATGGCGATGATCCATCAAGAAATCCGTGCCGTGCTCTTTTGGCGTGATCGGATAGTTCTCGCTTTCACCTACTACTTCAATGTCTTCGATCTCAATTTCATATCCGAAATGAGAGCGCGTGTCTTCATGAATCGTTCCGACCACGTACATGCTCGTTTCCTGCTTAAGTTCCTTTGCAAGCTTAAACGTTTCTTCAGAAACATTGCTCTTTACAACGACTCCTTGAAAATAAGCCGTTCCGTCACGAAGCTGCAAAAAGGCAATCTTGCCGCTTGAACGCTTATTGGTCAACCAAACTCCGATTTTTACTTTTTGATCGACGTAATCTTTGGAATCGATAATACTTATTGTTTCCAAACCAAATTCCTCCTACATATGTTTTTCTACAAATTCTTTCATCCGGCTCATGGCCTTTTTCAAGTCTTCAAGACTTGTCGCATAGCTCAAACGCACATGTTCGCTCATGCCAAATGCAGAGCCCGGAACGACGGCAACGTGTGCTTCTTCCAACAGCTTGTCCGCAAATTCTTCCGTTGTTTCGAATCCGCAAAGAGAAACCGCCTTTTTGACGTTTGGAAACATGTAAAATGCCCCCTCAGGCTTGTTCTTCAATTCAAAACCAGGAATTTCGCAAACAAGCGGATATATGTCGTTCAGACGTTTTTCGTATGCTTGACGCATTTCTTCAGTACATGCCTGATCGCCAGTAACTGCAGCCAAAGCCGCATATTGACTTACTGCTGCCAAATTGCTTGTTTCGTGTCCGATAACGGCTCCGATTTTCTTAATGATCTCTTCTTCAGCAACAACGTAGCCAATTCTCCATCCGGTCATTGCATATGCCTTTGAAAAACCGTTGACAAGAATCGTATTCTGTCTGATTGAAGGCGAAAGCTCCATCAATGAGACAAACTTATTTCCATTATAGACTAACTTGCTGTACATGTCATCAGCAACCAGATAAATATCGTGTTCGACTGCCCAATTGCCGATTGCTTCAAGTTCTTCTTTCGTATAAATCAAGCCTGATGGATTCTGAGGCGAATTAACGATGACTGCGACGGTCTTTTCAGTCCGCATCTCTTCAAGTTCTTTGACCGTAACTTTGTGGGTTTCGTTATTTGCTTTGACAAACTTCGGAACTCCGCCGACAAGCTTGACCTGTTCCCCATAGCTCACCCAGTACGGCAACGGAATCAAAACTTCGTCGCCCGGATCAAGGATGGTTTGCGCGATTGCAAAAAGCGCCATCTTTCCGCCGGCTGCCACGGCGACGTTCTCCTTGGAAAATGCAGTGTTGCAATCATCATTGATAAACTTTGCGATTGCTTCCCTTAATTCCAAAATACCTGTTGCCGGAGTGTAAAAATCGGACTTTCCTTCATTTATGGCTGCAACAGCCGCATCTTTAACGTGGCGCGGGGTATTAAAATCCGGCTCTCCGATTGATAAATTGATCACGTCGATTCCGGAAGCCTTCATCTGTTTTGCCTTGGCAGAGAGTGCCAATGTGGCCGAAGGCGTAATATTTTGCGCACGTTGCGATATCTTCATTTGAAAAAACCTCCATCAAATGTTTTGAATTGTTTTGATAATATCACCATTTTTGAAAGCAATGATGTCATAGCACAAATTGCCGTAAGCGTTCAGATAGGTAACTTCCCAAACGGGAGTTTTTCCCTTCATACCCATTCCGACATTCGTAATCTTTTTGACGTCCTGCCGTTTTCTGACTGCTTTTTTGGCTGTTTCAGCAGAGATGCCGTCTTCTTGACCGTAGATGTTGATTTTTTTGCCGTTTTTCGAAACAATGGCGTAAATTTTTTGATTGTCCGCATTCGTTCCGAAAACGGTATAAAAAGTCTTATCTCTGCTATAACGATAAAAAGCATCCTCTTTTTTGAGATGCGCATATTTTTTCGCCAGGCGCACCGTTTCTTTGTGGGCTTCATTTTCCGGCTGCACTGATTTAAAGAAAATCCCTAAAACAGCAACTATTACCAGCAAAACTCCCATAAAAAGATACAGCTTGCCATGCTGCTTTTTTTTCATTTAATTAAAAACTCCCTTCATGCATCGTGCAGAATCGACTGAAAATAAAACACATGCTTTATTATACCAGTCTTTTCTCGTCAGCGGCACCTAAAACCCAAAATCTTTTTCGGTATCACAAATAATTTCGGGAATATCCTTCATTTCGACGCGATCAATTCGCAAATCTTTCGGCAACGTGTCGGTAAACTCATGAGCATAACGCTTATTGACGATGCGCGAATCCAACACTGCCAAAATGCCGTGGTCGTCTTTTGTTCTGATCAGCCTTCCAAACCCCTGCCTGAACTTTAAAGCTGCTTCGGGAAGCGAAACGGCCGAAAAAGGATTGTGTCCTTTGGCTTGAACGTTACGATAACGCACCTTGTTGATCAATGAATCAGGAGACTGAAATGGCAGACGCGTAATTACCAACAGTTCAAGCTTTTCTTCCGGAAGATCGATTCCTTCCCAGAAACTTCCCGCTCCAAGCAAAATGCTTTTTGAAGAAGTCAAAACGAACCGTTTCTTCAATTTTTCGGGAGTTCCGTTCACTCCCTGAGCCAAAATCTCTCTTTTTTTATTCAGTCCGCGGATCGAAAGTCCATTGTAAACCGCTTCGATATCCTCCAAAGAATTAAACAGAACCAACGTTTGCAAAGAGGTTTTTTCAATAATGTCTGCCAACGCATCCGTTAAATATGCATGATATTCAGCCTTGCTGAGCATTGACGAAAGATCGGGCGAGTCCGTCGCAAAGACGGCTCTTGCCTGATGAGCATAGTCAAATTCGCTTTGGTATCGTTTTGTCAAAACGTCGTCATCCAGCCTAAGCTGATTTTTCGTATAATCTTCGGTCTTCTTCGTGAATAAAAGCGCCCCGCACATCACGATATGCTTAAAATATCCGTAAACTCTTTCTTCAAGATATTTTCCGGCTTCAAGTCTTGAAAAGCACAGGCGCAAATGCGTTTTAGGATTATTTGGCGAGTGTTTCATCCAAACCAGCGTTGTTTCGTCCATTTTTTCGAGTTCGGAAAATTCCAGCAAATGCCACTTTTCCATTGATTCGACAAGCTTTTCGCAATCAATAAACCAATCAGTCAGAAGATTTACGGCCTCGTGATCAAGCGTCCCGGCATCAAGTGCTCTGAAAAAGCGCTGCTTCATTTCCGTCATCTGCACTAAAAGTTCGGTATACGCCTTGGTCGTCTTCAAAAAAATCGCAAAATTTTCTTTTAAAAGGCCCAAAACTTTATTTGGAGAAAGCAGCGTTTCAACGAATTCTTTTTTTGATCCGCCCTTTGTTCTGACGTATCGTTCCCAAAACTTCTCTCTGATGAACGGCACGGAATGGTCGATTATCTGAATATTGCGCAAAATCGTTCGATATTCGTTTTTCGTCAGAAAATGCTGCCTGATCAGTCCTTCAAACGAAAATGAAATGCGCGACTCCATCGAAACAAGCAGCGTATCTGAATAAATCTTGACCAAGTCAAAATCAAAAACAGAACCGCCCTGTTCCATTGCAACGCTCGGAATGTTTTGGGCCTCATCCAAAATCAGATTGGCCTTTTTCTTGCCGATTTCTTCGGCATGGCGCACCAGATAAGAATGATTGGTAAAGACGAAATCCGCAAATTTGACTCTGACGTCCCTCAGCCTCACAAAATCAAGCCCGTAAAATGCGCTTTTATCGGACAATGACCCGACTCCCGCATGTTTAATCATTTTAAACAACTGAGCTCGATAGGTCGTCAGACGAAGTTCATCCATATCACCGGTCGTCGTTTGCCAAAGCCAGGACAAAATGCGCATCTGAAGCAAACGCGTCTGATTGTTCATCGGAATCTTGAGCGTATGACTGAATTTTTCAAGATCGATATAATGTCCGCTGCCTTTCATGACTTCATACGTGAAATCGAACGGAACGATCTTTTTAAGCAGCGGCACGGATTCCTTGACGATCTGATCCAGCAAAGCCGTCGTCGACGTTGAAACCACGGTTGAAGCTCCTTCTTGAGCCTGATATGCGCCCGGCACGAGATACCCGAGCGTCTTGCCCATGCCCGTCGGAGCCTGAACCAAAAGCATCTTTTCATCATCGTTGAAGTGCTCGTAGATATCGTTCATCATTTTTGCCTGTTCTTTTCTCCAGTCGATAACTCCCGAAAAAAGCCGGGACTGCTCAGCCTCAGTTTTCGGAAATTTATCGTCAAAGCCCTTTTTGACCTCAAAACGAGGTCGTCTGAGCACGATTCCATCAACTTCGATGTGCTCTTTGTCCAACATTTCATATTGTTTTCGCTTATTTTCATATACCTGCAAAATGCACTGCTTCGTTTCATAAAGGAGCGCATCAGAGAGCTTGAGCAGACTTTTCAGCAAGGCTTCCGGCATTGAAGCAAGTTTCTTTTGCAACAGGATGAAAAGTTCGGCCGTTACGAAAGCATCGCTGTCCGCATGATGAGGATGCTTGTGTTTGAATCCCAGAAAATGTGCAAGATCTCCCAAACGGTATGAAGCAAGCGTCGGGAACGCGATTTGCGCAAGCTGGACGGTGTCGATCCCTTCAATGTCAAGTTTCGGAAATCCGATGCGTTCAAATTCGCTGTTCAAAAAACGGTAATCAAGTTCAATATTGTGCGCAACAAAAACCGTGTCGCTTAAAAGCGCATAAATCGTCCCAGCGACTTCATCAAACGTCGGAGCGTTTTTAACGTCCTTATCCGTGATGTTTGTTAAATTCTGTACGTCTTCCGGAATTTTTCTCAGCGGATTGATTAAAGTCGAGAACGTATTGACGATTTTGTTTCCTTCCGTAAAAACGCAGGAAAACTGTATCAAGCGCTCACTGCCGTTCGGATTGGTGCCCGTCATCTCGAGATCGACGACAGCATATGTTTGCAAATTAGACATTTTTTTCACCAATTTCGTTTTAAAATTTGCCGAATCGCCCAAAAATTCCAGGCGATGCTCTGCATTTCGTTTCTGATTGCCTACCTTTAAGTTTACCACATCTTATTGCCTGATTAAACTTCCCTACTTGTAGGCAAAAACAATTACTAGTATAACTAAATTAGTTTACTCTTACTTGCTCAAGTCGCTTTATACACACGAAAAAAGGGTATCACTTGCCTAACTTTAGTCAGTGATACCTTTTTTTGTTGTCTTTTTTGTTGTCCTATTGTCTACTTCGTTCCGTTAAATTCTTCGAGCTTTTCGTCAATCATTTTCCGCAGCTCCATCAAATCGCTGAGATATCTGTCACGGCCAACGTGATCAACTGCCTTCGTGAACTTTTCGGTGGTGCATACTACGAAGGACTTCGCACTTCTTTTCTTTGACGTATAGTACGTCAGCTCAGGGTGGCGAGCTTCGTACCGTCTGCTTCTTTCAGTCAATGTTGTTCACTCCTTTACTTCTCAACTTTGTGGATCGTTGCTGGCAGGTCGTCTGGGCTGTCGGCGTTAATGTACACCGGTTCAATCCATTTTAGGATGCGTTCACGGTCCGCGCTGTCTCGTTTCCCCGTCCAAAAATGCGACCAGTGTCCGGACCTGAGATGTGGTCGTGGTCTGGCGTGTGTGCCGTGCTGCGTGCCCTTGCCAGCGCGCTCATATCTGCGCCGGTTTGCCTTGATTGTCTGCCCGACGCGAACGCCTACTGACCACGACTGTACCGGCAGCTTCTTTACCCGCTTGGCATTGTGCGACGGGTGGTCAGCCGTAGACGGTGTGGGGCTTGTGCGTGCTAAGTCTGCGTTTTGCGCGCAGAGATAGAGCAGCGCTTGCACGCAGACAGACATACCGGCGTCATTGGCATTTTCAGGTGGAACGGTGGTCGGCAGTCCCGGCAGGTTTTCGGTCATAGCCCAACTTTCCGCAAAAGTTTTTGCCGTCAGTTTTACAGGCGCACGCCCAAACCAGCGCCCATTAGCGCCGCAAACGAGCAGTTCAAGCTCATCGTCATGCAGATACGCGAAGAACCCATCCGCCGGCCAGCCGTTGTATCGGATTGTTTTTGGCAGCTGGACATAACCGCACCTGAACGGTAACCGTTTGAGAGTGTCAGCAGCTACCGCCAGGTCTGTTTGAGTGGCCAGCGCATGCGCCAGCTCAAAATCAAATGTGTATATCTGTTTTCCCGACTGCTCCCAGGCAGTGCCAAAAGCTGCCTGAAAGCACTCACTGTATAGGTTAGGAGCATCGTGCCCACTACCTACTTTGTCCAGAAACTTTACCATCTCTGGATAATCATGCCTTCCTCTTAGTTCGGGAAACTGCTCAAGCACCCTGTGTGCTTCGTCAAGCACGTGGAGTGGAATGAGTTTGTTTTTCTTCCTAGGCATTTTTAAACCTCCTTCTAGCCTGTCTCATCAGCGCAGGTAGGCCATCTCCTACGGACAGGGGCAAAAGCCCCTGTTTCGACTGTTAGTTTTCTTCAACCCAGTAGTATACCCGGGCAGATTTGCCGGCGATGTTGGCGATTTCGTCTGCCACTTCAGTGAGCGAGAGGCTGTCGTAGTACGTCATCAGCTCTTCAGACGCAGCCCTGTAGGCTTCGTCATACGCCTCTTCGTCTTCGTCAGGATTCGGGAAGGCGAAGTCCCCGTGATTCGGAATTAGTTTGCCGTCTTCGGGCTCGATACCGCCTAACTCTTCAATCAGGGCGACGGCAATTTGTGCGCCCTCCCGGGCGTCAGAAAATTCACGTTTCCATGACCGATCAGTTTCCGACCGCATTTTAACGATGCGGTCATCGCCCCAGCCTTCAGGCTCGAGACCGTTGTTCTTGCCGTCTTCCCAGCCTTCTTCAAACGGGTCAACTCCAAGTGTGAGCATGACACGAATTTCGTTTTGCTCTTCACTCGTGCCCGCGGAAAGCGTGCCAAGGAAATTATCCTGGCTATCCGTAAATCTCAGAACCATCCCGTCAGGATCATCGAACTCGGCGTGGTATTCTTCGCCGTCATGCTCGAATGTCCAGTAATCTTCACTGAGTAGGTCGTCTCTGAGCTCGTCGAGAGCGAGGTCTAAATCATCATCGTAGCTGACAGGTTCAGCACCATCAACTGCTAAAGTGAAGACCCATGCGGGTTGTCCTTCATCGTATACCATTGTGCCGGCTTTTGTGAAGCCGACAAATACTTCACCATCTTCGTACGTAAATTCGTTCAATTCTTTTTTCATGATAAATTCCTCCTTGCCTTTCGGCTTTGGTTTTTTCTTCTGTTCCTTAACTACATTTTTATTGTAACGCACACGGTACAAAATTACAATAGTTTTTGACAACTTTTTTGATTTTTTGCAAAAAAATATCCCCCGTACAAACGGGGGATTACGAAGCTATTGTATGTTATTTTTCGTTTATATTATACCGGCAAAATAAATTCCTGTGTATATTTACTCTGTCGAGCACGCCTCAATTATAGCATACACTTTCGTACAATTTCGTACGTTTTTCGTACATCAGTATACCAACCGTTGACCAACAAAAATTAAGTTAGGATTGCTGATGCGATTGCGACTAGCCAATGCACCTACCGATGTACCCAGTTTGTTTGCGATGGCTGATAGCGTATCGCATGACTTGACCGTGTAGAAACGTGTTGTCTGCCCGCTGATGGTCAGCTTGTCTCCAGGATGAATAACAGTATAGATAGTCTTACCGTTGCGTGCCGCCAACGTGTACATAGACATACCATGACGGGTAGCGATTGACCACCAGCTGTCACCGGACTGAACTGTGTAGGTGCCCGTGGCGGTTTGCTTGGCTTGTGCTGATGTCTGCAGTATCTCGACATCGTTGCGACTGATCCAACTCATGATGCCGGCCAGCAGCACTCGGTTCCCCGATACTTGTTGCACACGATAGGCCTTGCCGTGTACCCATGACGGGATGCACTGACCACTTGCCCACTTGAGGGCCGAGAAGTTGACCTTGACCGTGTAGCCGGCCTTGATGTCAGTCTTAGGCGTGCTGTCCGCTTTGATACCCTGCTTAACGGCCGTTGGCTTGCTTACAGGCTTTGCAGCATCCCCTTTACGGTAGCCGTTTTGAGTTATACCCAGCAAGTCAACGTTGCCATCTAAGCCGCCCGCTTTATACATGCTAGTGAACTGCCACTGTGCCACGCCGTCCATGCTCGGGAAGTACGCATAGTCCGGTGTAGTGGTGACACTGTAGTCCTTGTAAGCTGCTATCCAAAGTGAGCTGGGGTATGCTGCCAGGATACGCTTGTAGTCAACGTGTGCCAGTGTGTACGGCTTGTATGAGTAGTACACGGGTGTGTAGCCCGCGTCAGCTATGCGCCGCATACCATACAAGATCGCGTCTGTGTTGGCTGCCACGCTTGCCGAGGCACCGTCCTCGTAGTCTAGCGCAACAATTGACCGCTTAGGTGTTTGCACGCGTAGCAGGAAATAGTCCATGCACTGCTTAGCCGCTTGCTTGTCACCGCCCACCTGATACCAGATGTACGTGTGCATGCGCAGACCTTGCGCGATACCGGTAGCGACCTGTGACTGGTAGGTGGCCTGCGTGTAGATACCGCACTGGTTGATACCGCCTATCTGAGCGATGGAAAACTCATCACTTGCCTGTCCCTTGACCGCAGTATATCCCTGGTAGCGGCTTAAATCTGTGCCCTGCGCACGGTTTGCTTGTGCTTCCGCGGGTGCAGCCATCAGCAGCAGACCCGCTACGGCGAGGCCGGTCATCATCTTACTTCTTGTCATCGTTGTCCTCCTCTTTGGGTACCGACACAACACCGACTATTGTAAGGATAGTCAGTGCCGTGTTGATGCAGTCCTGTACAGCCGCCGTCTGGCCGGTAAGGTCCATGCCGAGCAGACTGGCGATCTGCTGCACAAGCAGCAGCAGTGCCGATACCAGTCCAGCAAGAGTCATGCGGTTGAGTGTCCCGTCCGCGTTGTGCAGCGCTTTGTATACTTTATCTTTCATGAGCGTCCTCCTTTTTCTTCAGTGTTTCGATCTCTACATCATGCTCTCTGAGTTGTAACTCGTGAGCGTGCAGGTCCTCATTGATTTTCTCAATCTCGTTTTCTTGCCGGTGAAAGTTTCCGTTAAGCCGCTTTAAGTTGCCGTTGAGCTCGTCAAGCGATGCTCTCAGGGGGGCCAGTACACTCTCCATGCCGCCCTTGACAAGCTTGCTGAAAAGAGTGATGCCACCACCGACAAGGGTTACCAGGCTGAGAATCTCTCCCCAGCTAAGCCCCCAGAGTCCATGTATCATGCATATCGGCCCCCTCTACGCTTTGTCGCTCCGGTCAGCAGTGGTCTGCTTGTCCGGGTCCTGTTCAGGGTGCTCGTCGAACCACCCTTCTTTGCGCAGCTCATCGACCGTATCCTGATACCAGATGGACGGCGTCTGTGCCACTGTGCGTCTGCCACACTTGATAAGTAAAACATATACTTTTACCACTATTTAAGCCCCCTTCCCGCCATAAGACTGTCGACCGCTTCCGCCAGTGCTGCTGCGCTGTCTTCACGGTCCTGCTGCATCTTGTCAAGGATGTACTCGTCTTTTGCGTAGTACTTAAGCTGGTACTCGTACACGGTGTACTTGGAACCATTCTCGAAGCTCTGCTGCGTCTCCGTGATGCTGTCTGCCACCCAGACGCCGTTTTCGTCAAGCCTTACATCCTCCGGCCTGAAAGCCGAGTAGGTCTTGCCATAGTCTTTCATGCTTTTTCCTCTCTTTCTTCGTGCATTTTTAGTGAAAAATTTATATCTATTTGGTGTTTCTATATGTTAAGCGAGTACTCCAACTGCGGCCACGATAGGCCACGCCAGCGGAGCCATCCAGCCTGAAAAGCCCCGCGCCGGCACTGCCATCCCATTCCGAACCGGAGCCGAAGGCGTGCCATCCGAGGTTGGCGTTGAGGAGGAGGATGTCACCGACTGGTAGGTGCGAGTCGCCCTTGACATCGGTTCCGAGGAAAAGCCAGTCAAAATCAGGATCGTAGCCAAAGGCTGAGATGTATCCGCCGGAGTTATCGCCCTTCTTGCCGATCATCTTGAAGCCGACGTGCGTATACTGGCCATCCTTCTTTTTTGAGTCGAAACCGTGATCAGCTACATACCAGTCGCCGGACCCGTCTGCCGAGTATGCGTTGAGTCCGTCCGTGACACTGTAGATATCGCCCCACAGGTTTTCCTGGCCGCGATACGATACGCTTCCCGTGGCTGAGTCGCTGCCGGAATCATCCCCCAGGCTGGCGGTAGCGCCAGTGAGCGTCGCAAGATTGCTCTTGGTATCATCGGTGATGTGACAGCGGCCGTCTGCGATTGCTTCTTGGGAGTTGAGTGATGCATACTCGATCATGAAAAGCAACTGTGTAGCCGACAGTGTCTGGATGAGATCAAGTTCCCAACCGATGCCGCGGTTGTGCGCTGTCTGACGGTATGCATCAATGGTTGCGCTTTGCGTCTGCCCCGACACTGGCTTGGCCTTAGCTACTGACGAAAGCTTGTCCCCTGTAGATGCCGTAAAGTCGCCGTTTTGCTCGTCCGTGAGGTTATACGTTTTAGCCGACGTATCGTACAGGCATGCTTCATAGGCCGACATATAGACCTTGTCGAGCTCCTTGCCATCAACCACAAAAGCGGGATGAATCTTGAAGCCGGCGTGCGGTGTAGCTGACACGTAGTAGCGTGCTTTGCGCATATGATAGCCGTCATAGCCGTCTATCTTCTCGGTGACAAGCGGGACGGTCCGATAGTAGAAGCGCGGCTGCTCCACCATGACCTGCGCTTGCGTGCCGGCCTGGTAGGTAACCCCGTTGACCGTCAGGGCAGTCGTTGTAGCCCCCGTCTCGGTATATCCGGCTTCGCCGCGATAGGCAAGCACCGTGCCGTCGTCTGCGAGGATGCAGCGTCTGCGATTCCACGGGATCAGACCATCGAAAGCTTTGCCGGGTGTGCGGTTCTCGGCACCGGCCAAACGCTTAAAGGTGCGGTTGACGTAATCAATTTCGACCCCGTAGATGTCGTCCGCGTTGTAACCTACGCTACTGCGCATATCGTCGATTTGAGACTGCAGGTCGACGATATCTCCGACGGTTGCCACCGCCGCAGGGTTGACCTTCAGCGAAAGGTTGGATGCGTTTCCGACCGTCGTTGTAAGGCGGAAGAAAGCGCCTGAGGTTGTCTTTCCGTTAAAAGGCGGCATGTAGCCGGCCGTCTGTGCCGAGCATACGGCATACAGTACCTCCCCTTCGTCGGGGTCTTTAGCGTAAAGACCGAGCGTGCGCATGTAGTAGCCTGCGACAAGCTGCTCGTTGGATACTGACGCCTGTACCTCTACTGCGACGTCATTGGTCTTCCGTACCCGTGATACGGGCGCCGACTGTCTGATCGAGCCGAGGGCCGTCAGCCCTTCCAGTTGTGAGTCGGCATACTGTGAGTCTGACACTGCGATGCGCGTGAACTCCACGCCGCCAGTGCCGGACATCAGTTTGGCCATGAGTGACTGGCCTTTTTTAGTGATGATAACAGCTTTAAAGTCTGCCATACTATATATCCTCCTATTTTCTTACTTCTTCACGGTAGTCAAGTACCGCCCCTGCATATGCCGGGGTGCCGATATCAAAGCGAGCGTCCCACTGGTCCGTGATGACCACCTCTGCCGCATATGACTGATACATGGCAGCGCAAGCGCTACCCATTGCGTTGTCGGTGTAGCTGACACTGTCATCTGTGGTCGTCATATCCGCAGCCGCCACAGATGCACCGGGTGCTGCTATGGCAGCCAGTGCGTGACTATAGTCCACACTGTCATCAACTGCGGTTACGCTGGCATATCCCTGAGCGCTGCCAACGTCCCATCTGCCATCGACATCCACCGTGTGGTCTGCCGAGTTGTCGAGGTGGTAAATGGCCACGCTCGCCATACCGGCGCCGGCAAAGCTTGTGCCCGTCAGATCGACGTCAAACTGCAACCCGCGCAACTTGACGCCCAGCGCCACGCTGCCTTCGATTTGTGAAAGCATAAAGCGCTGTTCATATTCATTGCGAGCGAACCGCAGCGGGACGTGCGTTATCCGCAGCGACTGGGGCTCTATGCTTCCACCGACCGTGGCGGGCTCGACCACTACACCGGCAACGTCGATGCCCAGGGCGTTCTGCATCGCCCTCAAGATGCCGTCGACGCTGCTGTCGCCCTGTCTGGTGGCCTGCTTAGCCTTGATCATGTAACAGTAAAAGCTGTCGTCACAAGGGCCACGAACCACGCCGTACTTGGCTCCGAGCCTGTCAAGGGCCTTGCCACGCGCAGCGTCCACACTGTACCAGTCCGCTATGGTAGTGTAGGTGCTCTTAGCTTTTTCAAGCCCCCGCGCCAGAAACTCGGCAACCCTCGCCGTATTGCTACTGCGTTCGTGAGACAGTGCCGATGGTATGAGCTTCATCAACTCGGCTTTTATCTTCATGACACCACCACCTTGTCAAGCGATGTCGCTGGTGTCTGGGTGGGCGACGTTGCTATATCAGCGGCAGCCATAACGTTTTGCGTCTTGCCGAGCTTGACATCAGCCGCCACGATGCCTGGTACCGCATCATATATCAGCTTGTACAAATACGTATAGCGAACAGTGCCGCCCATACCGATACCGTCGATATAGTCGGCGATTGCAGCTTTGATGATACTGTCGCCATCAAGCGGATACTGATCAGGATCCTTAGTCAGCTTGACGGATACGTAGACCGGCAGCCCTGCCGGATAGTCAAAGCGTACATCGTGCTTGTTGCCGGCTATGTCCGTGCATCTGACAACCGTCTTGCCCGCCGTAGCGATACCTGCGGCGAGTGATGAGAAGATGGCGGTGCCTACGTCGGCCGAGTAGCCGCCGTCTACATAGATGTGTACCGATTTGGCCGGTGTCTCGGTTGTTGGATCATCGGCCAAGGTATCGTTGGTGATTATCTTGACCGAGTTAACGCCCGTTACCGCTCTGACCGCCGACAGTACACCATCATAGGGTGACGAGGGACGAACCGATGTGTTAGCCAGGTCGATACGCTCACGCAGGCTATCATCGGTTTCCTCGTCCGCCCCGCCCGTAACGTCGGACATGTAGGCATAGGCGATTTCTTCCACGGGTGTTACCTGCTCCAGGTCCGTCTTGGTGCTGCAGTTATATGCATCCCCCTGCCCCTCGGCATACAGGTAGTCAGACGATCCATATCCAACGGTGCCGGTAGGTACGGCTACAGCATGGCCGTTGACATCTACGCTTGCATGTCCGGTATCGGTCAGAGAGATATCCTCAGTAGTCACGTACATCAGACCATCAGACCGTTTGAACAACGTCCCGGACGGTACGACATAGCCGACCGTCCCATATATCATGACTTTTCCGATGCCCGGTGCAGCCGCTTTGCGGGCAACACCGGCATTTGCGCCGAGCTGGTCGAGCGTCGTCCCTTCCGCCGAGTCCACAAACTGCGAGTTATAGACCACTTCTGCGAGCTGATACAGTCGGTCAAGCACGTAGGCCAGTATGCGTATGACTACGCCGCCGACCGAGTGCCCGCCGGTCTGCGCATTATCACCGAAAAGCCTGCGCCACTCGGCACTCAAGTCATCGACAATCTCGGCGTAGGTAGGGCGCGAGAAGCCGTTGTCGTCTATCATAGTATCACCTCACTTTCTATATTTTCGCCGCTGTCAAGCGTGCATGAGAAGCTGACGTACAGTGTTCTGTCCTTGACCTCGGTCTTGCTGACCGCTGCCGTAAGAACTCGACTGTCCTGCTGCAGGCAGTCGACGATGTTGGCAGCTATCTGCTGCGTGTCGTATCCTCGGCCAAAGAGCCCCGTTTGGTCCAGACCGGAGCCCGCATCGTAGAAGAGCTCTCCCTTGCGTGTTCTAAGCAAAAAGGACAGGCTCTGTTCCGCCTCTTCCGCACCTGTTGCGGTCTGCAGGTCGTCGTCTGCAAAAACAAGGTCTCCGTCAGCAGTTGTCTTGATGTCTATCAAGTGATCACCTCCAAGATTACCGCGTCGTTAAGGTCATGCATGCGCGATGAGCTGATATCATAGTCAGCTCCGGTACCGTCCCACGACTCCAGTGACCTGTCCAGGAAGCCGACTACCACCACACTACCTACGCTGATATAATTGCGGGCACACCGCCCTACTACTACGCTTAGCAGCATGGCGCGCTTCCCACCGCTCAAGTTGTGAGCAAGCGGCTGCACGTCGCAGCGTGTTTTGTCGGCACTGAGCGACGTCACTCTGGCGAGTTGGGCCACGTGCAAGTTGGCACTGATACTGGACAGCAACTGTTTTACGAAAATCGTATCGTTATTCCTATCTGTCACTAGTTTTCAATCCCTTCGAAAGTCGTCCTCGGTTCTTTGCCGTCAAAGCTGTGCTCGCCTGTGGTCACGTACATACCGTGCGTCAAGTACTTGCTCTTGAGCTCCACCCGTGCAAAAGAAGTCAAGTGGTAGTTGAGTATGCTCGTGCAGGAGAAGCTCCACCGGCCATAGCCATCGTCGTCGTCCCCGTCTTTCCAGTCTTCGTCCCGGCTTTGCGACGTCGGGCTGCCCACCAGACCGGTGGACGGCGTCAGAAGGAAGCTCTCGGCCACCCTCCCCTTGAAGATGAAGGCAAAGGTCAGCTTGCCGCGGAGATAGAAGAGGGATGTCTTGGTGTCATCAGCTATCGAGCTCAGCACTTCAAGCGGGTGTCCCTCTGCCGTGTAGCCGTCGGCATAAGTCTTGTCGTTGTTGATCGACACGAAGTTGAGCGACATCTTAGCACGTCTGGCAACTTCCCGGACTATCGTCGAGGCTCTGGTGCCGGCGGCAAAGGCGATGTTGACCTTAGGCAGACGCGTGTAGTCCGGGCCTTCAAGAACCCGTAAAACGTATGCGGTGTCTGCCCCGCTCAATGTTGGGGCGATTTTGCGGAAAACGGTTCCGGACATCAGCAGCCCGACATCCCCCGCATACCCTGCATGCAGGTCTACTCGGGCTCCCTGCCTGATGGCGTTATAGTCGCCGGGATTGATGTTGTACAGAGTTATTTCAGTTACCTGCCGCTCGGCTTCGACCGAAAACGGCACCGAGAAGTGTATCTCTATCGACTTGGACGAATTTTTACTATACTCGTAGTGCAAAATGCGGCCGTTGACATGCACGTCGACCTTGACTTGGAAGTTATACTGACGTCCCATCGTCATCACCTCCAGTATATAGAAAGACGGTTTTGCCAAAAGTTTCCTTGTTGCACGTGTGAGTCCTGCCGCTCAGGTCAAAGGGTATCAGATCAACCGATGGTATCTTGCTCGACGTGTATCTCGACCATAGCCGCTTGCCGTAGATCAGCTTCTCGCCTAAAACTATAGGCTGATACTCATTGTCGTACAGGTCGACAGTGTAGTAGTCACCGACCGCGTTATAGTTGAGCTGCATGGTGTACGTCAAGCTGCCAAAAGTGACGTCAAAAGACATCGGCAGCTCGTCAAGATTGAGTTCATACTTCTCCATCATTTAACCCTCGCTTTCGCGCCTACCGGTATGCGACGGTCAGGCCAGTGGTTCCAGTTGCGGAGCGTCTGGATAGGCGTCCCGTACTGCCTCCACCAACCCCAGTACGTGTTGCCGGGGCGGACAGTAACATAGACTGCACTCGATTTCCTTGATTTCCTTGTGACCTTGGGGGCCACAGGCCCGACATGTCGGGTTCCGGTGTAGCTGGTCGATACTGTGCGCACTTCCGTGAGCGTGAGCTCGACATCGATGGCGTTGGTGGCACCGCTATAGGACTTTTTGAGATCTGATATCATCAGGCCGCCCTTGTAGATCATGCCTTGAAAACGCACGAGTGTTCCCCGCTCATTCCAGGTCATGAGTGCCCACCACGCGTTGTTGATTTGTGACTGAGTGCCATAGATACGGCCTGTGAAGGTCCACGTTGACGCTGACCGCTGCGTGTGATCCGTGACCGGATTGCCCGATTGTATCGGGTACTGTGACACTGTGCTGGTGTACTCTTCCGACTCGCTATCGAGCCGCAGAGTGACGGTTTTCTTGCCGTCCGTGATTATAGCCATGTCTGCACCTCCTTATATCTCTGCTGCCGGAAACTGCTTTTGCAGCTTCTCGCCGATTGCGTTTGCGATCTGGTTGCAGAGCTGCATGGAGACGTCCTTCAAGTCGCCGTCTCCTCCGTTAATCGTGATGTTAAAGGTGTTTTGCATGTTTACGCTGCTGCCGCCGCCGCTGCTGAAATTCTTTGAACCCTTTTCGAGGCGAGGAAACAGTCGCTTGGTATCGCGGGCATTGAGCACCTGCGTGCCTTCGTCAAGTGGAACCAACAAGTTGCGCTGCTTAGGAAAGAGGCCCACCGTGCCGTCCTTGGTGCGGAACGCTTCGACAAAATCATCGCCGGAAGCGTCGTTGACCAGGTACGTGCCGCGCTTGACGCCCCCGTTAGCCGACCAGCGGGTGGTTGTTGACGCAGGCGTGCCCTTGGCGAGCCGCGGGAAGCTGAAGATTGGCGTTCCTGTTGCCAGCTTGCCGTGCTTGGTAGCCGTGATCGTCACGTGCTTTGAATGCACTCTTGCGATGGCATTGGCAAGGGCTCTCACTGCCGACAAGCCGCTGACCCTGGCAGACACTGACACGTGCTTGCCCTTAAGCCCACGAATTGCCGACTTGAGGCTCTTGATCCTGCCTTCGCCAGATACGGCAGCAGCCACTTTTACTTTCTTGCCCTTGACCGACTTGGCAGCTTTGGACAGGCTCTTTACTTTGTTCTCGCCAGTAGTCGTAGCGGATACCTTGACCTTCTTTCCCTTGAGCCTCTTTGTCGATTTTGCAAGCGATTTTACTTTGTTCTCACCAGTAGCAGTAACAGCTACCTTTGCTTTTTTGCTCTTGACCGCTTTTGTGGACTTGGCAAGCGATTTTACTTTTCTTTCACCGCTTACCGTAGCGGATACCTTTACTTTCTTGCTCTTCAGCGATTTTGTCGCCTTGGCAGTCCTCGATACCTTTGCGCCGTCATCTGTGGCTATCGGACGTACACCAGGCTTAGGGCTGACGGCATGTCTTGACGATGTAGTCTTTCTGGACTTCTTCGACGAGTTTTTGCCGACCACCAAAGGGTGACCGCCACGGATTGACCCTGTTGCAGCACTCGTTGCGGTGCTTGCCGACCTGCTCGAGCTCCTTTTGGCGGTCTTTACTCTGCCGTACTTCTCTCCGGTTTCCTTTTCGTAGAGTTTGACGGCGGCCCGTCGCTCTTTAAGAGCCTTCTTCTCGGCTTTCCGGGCGGCTACGTACTCACTGTCAGAGGATGCCGTCGCTTTCGCATACTTGACACGGCTTTTGTGTGTCATGCCGGCCAGACCGCCAGCATAGTCATACGCTTTGCTATATGCTTTGCTATATGCCGACTTGGTCGATTTTTTAGCCCTGGTGTACTTGCGGCTGTACGCCTTGACGGTTGCCGCATCGGCCTTTTTGACTTCTCGAGCCATCTGGGCCTGGTACTTCTGCATCGCCTTCAAGTCACCGGAGTTCATGGCGTCATCAAAGTGCATACTTGCCGCAAGTCCTGCAGATGTCGAGTCCCGAGCGTCACTGCGAAGTCTGTAGGCTTTGGCTGCCGACATAGTACCCTTGGCCCCGGAGACTATCGACTTGTACGAGTTGTTGAAGTTGTCACGCAAGTACTTGGCCTGTGCTTTTGACTGGCGCTTCTGCTCTGCTTTCTGCCGGGCGGAAGCTCGCTTTTTGGCTGACGTGCCGCCGCCTACTTTGCCGCCAATCCACGACCCGGCTTTGTTGCCGAGCCATCCGCCCAAAGCGCCGCCGGCTATAGTGCCAAGCCCGAAAGTCCACGGGTCAACCAGCGTTCCGAGTGCCATGCCGACTGTAGAACCCACGCCAGAGCCAACGGCTCCTCCGATACCCTGTGAGCGCTCAAGTGTGCCGGCTTTCGTCGTCCCCATGACGTTGAGTGCGTCGATGCCGGACATAAGTGCATTGACGCCTATCATACCGTTGCGGGCCACGTACTTGATGCCGCGTCCGGCGGTACCAACGGCGCCGAGTATCTTGCCGGTTTTGCCACTAGCAAGCCATGCGCCGGCTTTGCCGACTGTCATCAGCATCTTGCCTTTGACTGTGCCCAAAAGTGTGCGGTTACGGGCCACGCGGGAGCCCTCTGCCCCCATAGCTGCCTCTCCCGAGGCTATCATGCGGTCATACCATGCGGTCTGTTCCGCCTTGTTTTGTGTGCGTCTCAGCGGCAGTGCATCAGCCGCACCGGCAGAAGCTCCGCTCTCTGACACGCCCGCCATGCGGTTGGCTGCGCTCATCATGGTATCGGCGGCCTGCTGCATGCGGGTAGCTGCTGTGGTAGGCTGCGTTCCGGTGATCTTGCTGAAGAGGGATGAAAGTGTCTTGCCGACAAGAGGGATGCGACCAAGTAGACCACCTATCTGACCGACGAGCTTTGCAGCTCCCGTGCCGATTCCCGGTATCTTGGTCAGGCCACGCATGGCGATGCCCACTGCCGTGAGCTGGCCGGCTATCTTGGCAGCATCCTTACCGTATGACTTAACTCGGTCTGCCATGCCATGCGGCAGACTGTCGACCACGCTTCTGGCGGTCTTGGCCACACTCTTGCCGGTAGTCTCGATGCCTTTGCCGAGTGTCTTGAGGCCGCTGACCAGTCCGATGATGTACGAGCTTTCAAATGGCTTCAGTGCTGATTGAGCGGCGCTGCCGAGCTCGATGATCTTAGTTGCCAGCTTGCCCGTGACGTCTATGACGGTAGCACTCTTGCTGCTCAGCGTGTCCGTGAAGGACTGGGTCTTTCTCGTGTTGTTGAACCACCCGGTTATGCGTGAGAAAAGCTTGCCGTCCCCGCCCATGGAGCGGTTGAGATTTTTGGCAAGCGAGCTCTCATAGTCGGCGAACATCCGTGTGATGCCGTGACTAACGGCACGCTTAGTGCCGGCCAGAGATTGGTTCATGCGCTCTGAAGCTGTTGAAACACCGGGAGCCATGCCGGCCATGTGAAGTGCGTTGACGAGGTCATCGCCTGAGTACTCCCCGACTTTTTTGACGTCCTTGCCGGTCCGCTGCTTGTGAGCTTTCTCAAGATAGCTGTCGATGTTCGTGTTGAACTGCTTGAGCTGCTGCAGACGCTCGGTGGTTAGCTTGTCTTGGTCAAGTGTCTTGGCAACACTGCCGATGAAGCGTGCCATTTCGTCATCGCCCATGCCACCGGCGTCTTGCAAGTTAAGCATGTCCTTAGTCAGCTGCAGTGTCTTTTTGCGGTTGCCGGCGGTCGAAACACCGGCCCCAGTTGCATAGAAAGCGAGGGCCGCGTTGGATACCTGCTTATAGTCATTGCCGGCACTGGTGGCGAGGTTGGATATATCCTTGACCATGCGCTTGGAGAAGATTTGCGCCTGTGCGTCAGTCATCTTACGGCCCAGGAGGTCGTTGACCGCCCGAGCGTTTGATGCCCACTGTACACGTGACGATTGCTGCTCCGAGATATAGTCCAGGCCACTTTCAGCATACTTTCTGACGCCACTGCCTACGGCCATGATGCCGCTGGCGGCGAGATTGCCAAGCGTATACATGCCTAGAACTTCTTTAAAAGCAGATGCCACTTTGCCAGGCTGCTTTTGAGCGGATACCGTCTGCTTCTGTATCTGCTCAACCGCCCTTTTCTGAGCGGCGGCAGCATGCTGATAGGCCTGCGCCGTCTGCTCCTGTGTCTGCTTCACTCTCTGCGACTCGGTCACGAGCTGCTGCTGATAGCGTCGGGACTTTTCAAAAGACTCGGACAGCTTGTTGGCGGCCGATGCTGACTTACCGATTCCGGCTGCCAGCTCGTCAGCTCCGGTTTTCGCCGACGTAAGACCCTTGCCGGGATTTGCCGACTCAAGCTTGCGCATCTGCGCACTGATCTTAGTCAGCTGACTTTCCATCTTGGACAGACCGGACGGTGTTTCCACCTTGCCCATGCTTGCTGTGCTGCTCTTGATGCTCTTGAGCAGACTGTCCACTTTCTCAAGCTGCGATATACCGCTGACCTTGGTAGTCAGCTTGATTGTCGACTCAGGCATCCGCTCCACCTCCTGTCAGCTGTGCCTTATACTCTGCTACCTTGTTGTATACCTGTAGCTGATACATGGTGGCATGCTGCACTTCTTCGCGAGTCGCCACCCCCATGATAACCGGATACCATAGCTCCCAGTCACTAGCTACATCCTGCTTGACGCGCGCATCGGGGACCCTACTGCATCCTCGAGCCAAGAAAGGAGTCGACCGCGTCAAAGAGCTCGGCCGCCCCCGGTCGGTTGTCGAAGTCGTCGAGCGTGAGGCCATGCGGCTGGACTACCACACTCTTGAGCATCTCATCGTACATGACGGAACGGGCAATCTGACCGTTTTCCATACGAGCGGTGTCGATGATCTCATACGCTTTGCGGATACCTGGGAACTGGAACTCATACTCCCAGTCGTAACCGTTGCTATCTGTATATACCCACTTTTCATTGCCGCGAAGACGGTCAACTGTCTCAGGTGTCTTCTTGGCGGCCTTCTGCTGCTTTGCAGCCATTGCTTTTGGTTCCATTTGTTTTTTCCTCCTAAAAAAGCCGGGACCTAGTCCCGGCCATATTGGTTGTTACTAAAGTGCATCTATGGACATATCCAGCACTTCGATAGTATATGTCCTTGTTGGCGTTGTCTTGCCGTAAGACACGTTAGCAGGCTTCGTGATGATCGCCTGTGTGCCGCTGATTTTTTCGTTCGTCGATGTTGCAACGATTGGAAAAATCTTGTTTGACTTCGCCAGGTTGTTCAAGAACTTATGATCAGGTGACTCGCCCGAGAGGTTAATTGTCACCTGTCCCAAACGGTTTGCATTGAGCGCCACACTGGCATAGCCTTGGGCGTCAACCGATGTCTGGACGCGGTCTTCCTTGAAAGACGCAGTAAACATGTCGCCGTCCTGGAAGCCTTGGATCGTACGTCCGTCCACCGTAATGTGGACGTCGGCAGCGTTATATACTGTTGTAGTTGTCATCGTCATACCTCCTTACAAGTTAATCTGCCCAGATACTTTGACACTGTGGATGGCGCCGGCACGGGTGTATGCGAAACTCAAGCCGTTATAGCGGCGTTCCGCAATGTCAGCAGCCGGCGTATCCGCGCGGGAAACAGTAGTAACCGTGAAGTCTCCGGCCCCTGTTTCCTTGTCTGTCAGGATGATGCCGTTTGACGTTGCGTTGTTGAGCACCGTAGTAACGACGGCGTCAATCTGGGCGATGCCCGTTGAGTCGAACGTGAGTTTCTTGGACGATGAAAGCAGGTGCTGAAGCTCTGTCTCAATCGTCGCTTTTACCCAGTCGTCACCGTGAAGGGCATCGATATACTCGCCCGCTGCCGTCTTGCCCTCTGAAGTCTGGGCAACTCCAGCCTTTTCAACGTATGTGAAAAGGCCCGCATCGTGAAGTGTCTGAATATCCGATGCACTGTAATCAGCCGGCTTGACGCCACCAAGTGGCTTGAATTTCCACGTCACCGATCCGACCGTTTCGTTACCGACGGCACCTACCAAAGCGCCAACTCCGTACTCTGCTTCGTCGGCGTTCGCACCGCTGACAAAGACGATGGCACGCTTGGACTTGCCGAGCTTTGCCACGATCGTATCTGCATTAGTGACCGTTTCTGCCGTAGCGGGTTCCCCGGACACGTAGAAACGTTCTGCTTTGCCGGTGATGTAGCCGGCAAGCTTACCGGCAGCGTCGGCCGCGTTGCTGTCTTCCGTCCCCGGTACAAGCGTTGCGAACTCCCATCCGGCAGAGTACGCTTTATCGGCAGCAGCCACCACGTCGTCACTGTATGTGACCACTACAAGCTTGTTGCCGTGGTCGGCCTGTGAGAAGTAGCCGTCTGCTACCTGTGTGACTCCTTTTTCTGTGCTATGAGCTTTCTTGACGTCTTCAAGCGCCGAGAAGCTTTCGATTTTATCGGCTACGCCCTTAATGAAAACCGCCAGATTACCCATGTTGACGGGAACTGACGGTGTCTCGACGTTAAGGACGACCGTTACATCGCTGATACTAGCCATTTAAACTCTCCTTTGTTTTAATTTCTGCGATTTCTCCTACGTCATCGGTCTTGACGTCTGCTATCCTCAAGCGGGCATCAAAGCCGACCATATAAGCATATGTTTCTGTTTCTTCGACGTACCTGACCTGACTGGCGGTACGCTCCACCAGTACCACACCGGCAGCGTCGTACTGGTCTCTTGCGCTGGTCTTGCCCAGCATGTCACGCAGCTGGTCGCATAGCGTCATGGCCTGTACCTTGCTTTTGGCATAAACCGTGAAGCTGACTACGCATTCAAAAGCATCCTCATCTTCAAGCCATGTGATAGGGATGCGGGGACTTACGATGTCAAAAGCCACAAAAGGCGCAGATGGTTGCTTGCCGTTGCCGTTGAGCTCTATCATGGTAAGCCCCATCTTGGCCTTGATCATACGTGCAAAAAGGGTATATAGCTTGGTGTAGTCATACGCCATCTGCATCGCCCTCCTCACTTTCGAGATAGTAGACCAAGACGTTCGAGTAGCTAGTCAGATCAGTTACGTCTGCTATCTTGTACTTCTTTCCGCCCTGCTCCACAACTGTACCCGTCTCGACACGGTGGCTGGACAGCCAAACGGCGTTGTACTGTTCAGTTTTGCCGGTATCTCTTAAAAGCGAAACTATCGAGTACTTGCCGACAAGGCCGTTAGGTACCACCGGCTCGTGGTATGTGACCGGGTCTCCGGATGTGCCGTCTACCCATTGACCGTCCACCCACTGACCATCTGGCGCTTTGGGATAGACCGTGACATCTACTGCAAAAGCGTCGAGTACGCTCGTCATATCAAGATACATGTCACTCAGTCCTTTCTCCAGTCGATGGCGCCGTACATGGCGCCGGTGTCAATCAGTGGCTTTGAGTGCCCCTTGTGCCGCACGGTTGACTGTGCGTTTGGCACAAAACCGCCGGCAGCGATGGTCCGCCGTATGGCCATAGCCATAAGCGGCCCCAGTTTGGCAGCCACTTCATCTGCCGTACCACCGTCGAGAATGCCGGCCACAAACGGCGCTATATAGGCGCCGAAGCGGGTCTCGTTCTCATACATGGCATTGCGCAGGAACGGGCGGGCAGGTATGCCCCTGCTAGTCCCGTACTCGTTCCAAATAGCCTCCTTTTGCGTTTGGCCATCAAAAAGTCCTGCTTCCAGTGTCATGCCGTCAAGCTTGCGCAGCTCTGCTATCTGCTTGTCCAGGTCAAGCTCGCCGCTCATTTCTCCGCTTACCTCTATGCTCATACAAGCACCCCCTACAAGAAGGCGATGTAGTTGCCAGCGAGCGAGGCCTTGAGCCGCTTGTACTCAGCTAGATAGTCGTCACTGCCGGCCCTGTCAAAATACTTGACCGTCAGCACTGACGCTGTCTGCTCCGAGACGTTGCTTGTCTCACTGCATACCGCTGTACACCAGTGCGCCAGCAGATATGTGGCACCGAGTACCAGTGAGCTATCGCTAAAGCCGTCGGTCTGTGCTTGAACTATGGCATCGTCTGCGAGCGAGTCGAGCAAATCGGCATCAACGCCATCGATGGTTGCTTTGAGGTTGGGCAGCAGCTTAAGTCTCTTGAGTATCTGCTCCTTCATCGGCATCCCTCCTGATATATCCGCCGTCCACCAGCTCCTTGAGTCTCAGCTTTGTCTGTGCCCCTGCATACGGTCGGCAAGGATATGCATCCCCCTCCCAGTAGATATGCAGGTCTCCGTCTTTATCAGCCGAGTTTGAGTTGGCGTCGGTGAAGGCCTTAGTGACTACATACCTCATGCACTAGACCTTGCCAGGCGTTCCTGGAGCAGGGGATGACGTGGAAGAAGCCTTCTTCTTGTTACGCCCTACTCGATGGTCTTCGTCGACGTTTGTCGGCGCTGCATCGACTATCTTGTCAGCTGGTGCACCTGTAGTACCGGCCTTAGAAGTGATGTCTGAGAAAGTGATCTGCACCACTTTGGACGGATTGTACAGATACGGGGCGCCGACCGCCGTAGCATACAGGTTGGTCTTGCGAGCACCTGGCTTCCTTTCCGCCTCGATGTTGACGCCACGCTTGAGCATAAGCTTGACGGCCGGTTTGGTATCTTCCGGATCGGATGTCTTGATAAGATAGGCCGCGTTATCGTTGAGCTTGCGAGAGCGGATAATTTGTGCCCCGAGCACTTCACCATATACGCCGCTAGCGATACGCTGTGCCCCGAGTTCCGAGCCGGCAAGGAATTTATCCCCGGCATCAAGTCTCAGCTTGCCAGCTGCTTTAGGCGAGATGACGAGTGCGATCGTCGCATCGCCCTCATCGTTGAAGTTGTCGAGTGCATCCTGGAGCCCCGATACTGTAGCTGTTGTAGTAGCTTTGTACTGGGCACCGGAGAGCACTTGCAGGATATCGTTATCCAGTTTGTTGGCCATCGCAAGGCCGAGCTGCTTGACCGACTCGCCGTACGGATCGCCGTATCCGGTCAGCATAGCCATGTCGGTAATGCTTACCGCTTTGCCGTACTCTTTGATTGTTGCTTTCTGCACACCGTAAGTGAGCGTGGTTGTCTCCATGTCTTCATCTTCCGTCAGATCGACTGCGTCCCCGATGTAGTTCCATGCGGGGAAGTCCACTTCCGAGCCTGGACGCCCCTCAAGGGTATCGTCGGTCTGCGCGAATGGCGTGAATTTTAAATCCGCTACCAGTTCGGCCGATGCCATGTCGGCCAATACTTCCGGGTCGAGCACCTGACCCGATGTTGTTGATTTGCTTGGCATTGTCATACCTCCTTAGTATGTCTGCTTGACCAAACGCATGTACAGGTCAGGATCACTTTGCTTAAGCTTGGCCCTGTCCTGATACGACATGCGCTTGAAGTCTTTGTCTGTAGTCTCTTTGCCGCTTTGCGAAGCTGCCGGAGCCGTGGACCGGGTAAACTGCGCTTTGCGCTTAGCACCGGCTACCCTGTCTACGATAGCGGCAAACTTCTCGATGCGTGCTTGCGTCTCTTCTGCCGTGTCAGCGCAAACGAAGTCCAGCACGTCCTTGTCGCTGGAGATGCCTTTTTCCGCGAGGATATCCGTGGCAACACCGCGCATCTTAAAGTGCGTGAGTTCCTGCTTGAGCTGTGCCAGCTCGTCATCCTTCTTCTTGGCTTCGTAGGCTTTCTTCTGCTGTGTGGTCATGCTTTCAAGTTTAGCGGCTTCGTCCTGCTCGGCCGCCACTTTCTCACGGATACTTTTTTCGAGTTCCGCCTGTGACTTCTCGACACGCGCGATACGCTTCTGCACGATCTTGTCAACTTCTGCCTGTGTGAACGTGCGTTCCTCCGGTTCCTGTGCACTTTGGGCCGTCGAGGCTTCTTCTGCGTTCACTGGCTTGTCTGTAGTATCTTCTGGCATACTCTACCTCCGTTTTTAGCCCGTCGGCTATAGTATCCAGGCGCAGTTTAGCGTCATGAGCCAGTGTGGACGCGTTACTAGTTTTCTGCGGCCACCGGCATGCGCCGGCAACGGCAGTTAGGGTGCGAATCAGCCGGGATGCGTGGCCCGTCGGCCACTTCATACGGGCTGCCCGCTTCAAGCGCAAGGCATTTCTTGCATGCTCCGGGTTCCGTGACCCATCTGAAGTACTTGACTTTTTCGGCCTCAAAGGCCGCCTGTGCCACTTCATCTTCTCGAGCAGCTGCCTGTGTTCTTGCCACTCGCTTGGCCGAGTTGAAGGCCTGTATCACGGCTCGCGTTGCGGACTGTGATCGCAAGTCGGCGGCAGTCCCGGGAAAGATGGCATCAGAGATGTTTTTGGCAGTCATCCCTTTCTTCAGGCCATCATCGATGATGCCGGCTATCTGGATCAGCAGTCTGTCGTGGTCAAGCCAGATGAGCTCCCGCCAGTCCTTGACGCCATCTGATAGTGCGGCACTAGGTGCTGACGGCTCACTTGCGATTTTAGCCGCTTTTTCCTTGATAGCTGCTAGCTTTGCTCGATTTGTTTCCGTGATTGCCTGTATCTGATAGGCAAGTTCTTCTTTGGTGGCGGTCTCTATGTCTGCTTGCACGATGTCAATTGCTTTCGGCGTGCTTTTAAGAAGCGTCAGTCCAAGCAGTCCGACAAGCATGGTCTGCAGCGTCAAGGCTGATATGCTGACATAGACTCTTGCCTTCTTCTCGCCGTCAACCGGCAAATCGTCAGGCAGCTGTGCGTATGCATCCCGTATCAGCTGCATGTCTTTGCGGTTTGGCCGCTTGCTCAGCTTTCCCGGAACAAGCGTGCCGTCTACTGCATAGATACTGGTGTAGTGCAGCATGACCGAGCGCAAATCTGCGCTCGCTTGCCGGTAGACCTTTTCCAACTGCTTGTCAGTAGCTTTGTCACGCTGCAGCAAGTAATCAATCCGTTTCTTCTCGTCTGCCACTGTCGTCATGCGTCATGCCTCCTAGTAGGTCAAAATTGGCCCTCGCCTGTTCACTTCGCTCCTTGGCGATGTTCTCCTCTTCCTGCCGTGGATCGTTGACAACTGACAAGGTCTTGAGCCACGTCTCCTCCGAGACCAGGCCGGACAGTATCTGTGCCGTCTGTGCCTCTGTCAGGGTATCATGCGGCAAATCGTACTGATAGTTGATGTCAATGGACTGCCATGCGGTCTCGTCAAGGCCACGCAGCTGATCGCTCGCAAAAACCACCCTGTACATCTCTTTCAACGCGCGAGAAAAGCCCCGCGATTTAAGCGTCGCAAGGTTGAGCATAGGCTTGTACTTGAGCTGCAGCGCAACGCCGGTTGAGTTTCCAAAGTCCCTGTCATTCAAGTTGACGATCATACTCAGCTGATAGAGCATGTCAACCAGACGGTTGATGAGGTTTTCCTGTGTGCCGTCGGCGCTCGGCTTTTCCAGGAAGCTTACGTCGAGCGGCTCGGAAGTATCATCGTCGGTTTCCCGTGCCTTGAGGTTGATGATGCGGTTGTCACGCAGGTTAGCTACTTGATCTTCGGTCAAAAGCTGACCCAGTACCCTGAGATACGCATCGGCGAAGTAGTCGATGTCGTTGGCTTTCTCGGATACCGCCTTGTCGAGCTCGTCGATAATAGAGATGACATTGGCGATGACGCTTACTTGCTCGTCGTTCTCGTCGACTTCGATGAGCGGGATGCAGCGGAACGGGTTAGTTTCCCTTGAAGATGCAGCGCCAAATGTTCGTATTTCATCCGGCGTGTAAACCGTAGCTTGTTTGAGCCCTTCGTTGTACATCGTGTAGACCACGCCGCATACAGGTTTGCATGCGACCGAGTCATCATAGACAACAAAAGCGGTGCGCGGGTCTGCATCAGTGACGCATATATCGCCGTCATCGGCATAAACCAAGAAGTGCGATTTGCCATAGATACTGGACTGTTTCCAGACTCGGGCAATGACATCATCAACTGTGTGCGAGACGTTCCACTCGCTCAAGGATTCGTTGGCCACGTCTTCTTGCAGGGTAATCTGCACCGGTTTGCCGACCGCAAAACCGGTGTAAGTGTCGACTAACTTCTTCGCGAAGTTGAGCGTTACCCGATTGTCTGGCTTGCCGTTTGGCTTTGGCGGCGCAAGGATAAGTGCCGTCTGCTCCGCTTTGTAGTAGTGACGATATCGGTTCCACTTGATAGCCATCGTCTCGTTCGCGTTGATGTACTGGCGGATGTCGTCCTCGGTTGGGACATCTCCGTCATATAAAAACACTCCGTCATCACTGACGGAGCATTGTGAGCTCAGATATTTCACATCTATATCCCTCCCTTGAAAAGCTGCACGGTCTTGCCCGGGCGCTTATAAAGCACATGCATGCAGAAGTATCGCATGGCGTCACAGGCATGATCGTGTTCCTTGACTACTGCGTCTATGCCGCGTTGAGCGGCTTTTTCATCCCAAACATAGCTTGAGAACTCCTTAATCAAATTCTGACAGCGTTCTGAGAACTTGATCTGCCCGCAGTTCATGGCGGTCATCGCGAAGCGGATGCCGGTGATGACGTCATTGTTTGCGTTGACGACCTTGAAGCCACGGTTGCGCAGCGCTTTTTTGAAACTGGCCGCCGACGGGTCGACGATAAGGGGACACTCATGACGCCCTATCCCGTGGCCATAGTAAAAATCTTCGAGGTCGTCGGCGTACTGCTCGTCGGTCTTCTGTTTGCCGGTCCCGCGGCCACTGTAGTAATACTCATCCATGCAGTACCAGACACCGTGATACAGGCCCCACAGCAGAAAGACCGTAGGGTTCTGAGTGCCGTAGTCGACTGATATCCAGTACTTCTCCGGAACTGCATCCTCCGGCAGCTCTGCCACCATGGTGTCACGATCGAAGTTGCTGTACACAACTCCGTCAGACAGTACCCACAGGCCGAGTATATAGCGCTGGTAGAAAACGCCTGAGTATGCTCGGTGGTACCTGGCTATGACATCAGGGCTGAGTGACGGGTTGTCTTCCATCTGGAAGTGGATGCGCAACGCCCTCTTCTCGGCCAACTGGTCGATGTACTCGGTCTTGAACCAGTGGTATGGTCCTTCCGGGTTACAGTTGAACCATAGCTTGGCTCCCGACACGGAACAACGGGCGGTAGCCTGACTCACGAAAGACTGTGGCATGAGAGCAACTTCGTCAAAAAAGAAGCCGGCAAGCGTGATACCCTGTACCAAGTCTTGACTGGCTTCGTCCTTGCCGCCAAAAATGAAGTAGTAGTTAGTATGGCTGCCCTTGGCGATTGTCAGCATGTTTTCGGTCCGTGAGTCAATCACGGTATACCCCTCGGACGTCAACATCTGCTTCAGCGGTCGCAAGACGTTCCGCCGGAAGGAACCGATGGTTTTTCCGGCCATGCCAAACTGCTGTCCGTCAAAAGTGGCCATGCTCCATAGCACGTACGACAGTGACATAACCACGGTCTTGCCTGCGCGGACAGAGCCATCGCACACAATTGCGTCGAGGCTCCGGGTTTTGGGATACCGCCACCATGACAACACCTGCAGCTGCTTGCGGCTGAACGGTGTGAAGGAGAAGCGGTTTTTAGGTCTTGTCATCATCGTCTTCATCACTCCAAACTTCGCTCAGCCCCTTGTCGATAGCTGCCATCAGGTCTGCCTGTTCTTCGTCTGCCCCAGTCTCGTCGGTCATGCCCAGCATATCGTCACGGCGACGCTCAATAATATCAGCTTCGGCCTTGACTTTCCTAAGCTGCTCAGCAAGCAACGGGTCGCTTCCGGCAAGCGGGTACCTCTTCATGATCTCCCGGGCGGCGGACATGCGATCCTTTAGTGCGGGCCCTTTCTCGGTCTTTTCGATACCGAGCTCCGTGCTGAGGACAACTTCTTCCTTTTCCTCACCGCGCAGCACGCGGGTATAAAACTCGAGCACTTCTCTTGCATCGGCGATTTTGGCCGACTCAATCTCGGCCAAAAGAGCGTCGATATGCTCTTTGATGGCAGGTTTTGCTAAGTTTTCCGCACCTATGGTCCGTGCCGTTTTGAAGGAGTAGCCAGCCCGGATAGCTGCCTGAGTTGCGTTGCCGTCCACCATGTACTCCTCACAAAAACGCTTCTGCTTGGCCGTCAACTTGTTTTTCTTTTCGCTCACACTGTGCACCACCTCCTTGACCGGTGCCGTTCCTACAAGTGTTACAATTTTCTTTTTAGTACAAAAAAGAGCAAGGGTATCCTTGCTCTTTGAAAATCTCTATACTACCAGTATAGGCCCTTAAAACACCGATATGTCACTCTTGTGTACACTTTTTGTATCACTTCCAGGCAACTAGGTCAAGCCTGCCGCCACTGCAGCTGGACAGATAACCAGCATATTGGCAGCAGGCTTTCTGAAGCATACGTTGAAGCGACGTCCGACTATATCCCATCTCGTCAGCCAGTGCATCTCGGCTGCATTTGTGCACTAGACAGTCGATGATAAGCCGCCCCGAGTCAGGATCATACGTCTGCACCATGCGCAGTGCCTCACGTGCCCACTTGACCGCCATCTGCATGTCTGCTGCCCTGACTAGACGGTCTTCTGCAGCGTTCCCAACGCTCGGAGCTTTGGGCATCCCACTCATGCTCGGAGGCTGGATATAGCTCACCGGTCTGCCCAGAGCCATGCAGATCTTCGGGTAATCGTGCTTCAAAAAACTCCTAACGTTTTCTGCTGTCTTAACTTCGTCTAACTCATCAAAAAAGAAGTCCATCCTTACGCCCCCATGTGCCGATATATGCTATACTATAGGTACTTGGTCTTCGGAAAGACTCCTTTCAAGCAGACATCCTCTAGGGGATGTCTTTTTTTACGCCTTTCAGCTTGCCAACCACTGACAGAGGATATACATCACCGCTCCCCAGACCAGGAAGGCAACGCCGGCTATCAGCCCGCACTTGCTCATATGTTTCATCACTCTCTGCCACCCTTCTCCCTCGCATCCTTAATCATCAAGCCTTCTGCCAGCTCCCTGCTTTTCCTGTTTTTTAATCATACAGCCAAGGAGTTCGTTTGCGTCGAGTAACGCGCAAATGCTGTCGTCAACCAACTTGTTTGCGTCTTCAACGGTCACTTCCCCCTGTTCATGCTTTGTAATGATAAGCTCAAGAGTCT
>OFMT01000043.1_pt1 | contig 128040 bp, 90 predicted proteins | sample 1541891 | NCBI WGS metagenome assembly OFMT01 (sample SAMN04209230, study PRJEB22552) | human gut metagenome | biome: gut; material: feces | host: Homo sapiens | place: USA: Oklahoma | reverse complement strand
CATAATCCAAATCCACATCGCCGGAAATGCCTGGAATACAGCCCGTCCAGCTATAGGAAAAGACAGAACTCAGCGAGGAGATCCTCAGTGATGATGCTGAATGCAAGACAGGTTTTGAGTTCACGGCATTTCTTGATTACTGGCTTGAAACGATCAAACCGACACTCACCCGAACCTCTCATCAGAGCTACACTCGCTATATCACCAGGATCAAAAACTATTTTGACGAGCGTTATCCGCATCTTCTTCTCGGCAACCTGACAGCTTTACAGCTTCAGCAGTTCTATAACGATAAGTACAACAGCGGTCTTTCGGGCAATTCGGTAAAGCATTACCACGCCAATATCCACAAAGCACTAAAATATGCTGTAAAAATGGATATGCTCGATATAAACGTCGCAGATAAGGTTGAACTGCCGAAGATCCAGAAGTTTGAAGCCAATTTCTACAACAAGGACGAGTTGGAACAGCTCTTTGAAGTATTCAAGGGCGACAGACTTGAACTTGTGGTACATATTGCAGCCTACTACGGACTTCGCAAGAGCGAGATTATCGGTTTGAAGTGGGATTCCGTCAACTTTAAAGAAAAGAAACTCACGGTTCGCCGTAAGGTCTCCAGCACTTATGGCAGCGGCAAAGAAATGATCTTTGTCGAAAATCAGCTTAAAACTGAGTCCAGTGTAAGAACTTTTCCCTTGATCCCTCATATTGAGCAGATGCTGATTGAACGCAAAACCCTTGAAGAATACTATTCGAAGCTCCTCGGTAAAGACTTTGACAGGGAATATGACGGCTTTGTGTGCCGTGACAACTTCGGTAAGCTGATCACGCCAAACTTTGTGACTTCTCACTTCAAGTACATCATTCAGAAAAATAAGCTCAAACACATTCGATTCCATGATCTTCGTCATTCATGTGCCAGTCTGCTGCTTGCAAACGGAGTATCCATGAAGGCGATCCAGGAGTGGCTCGGACATTCAACATTTAATGTTACAGCCAATTTTTATAGTCACCTCGACTTTCATTCCAAAGTGGAGTCTGCGGAGACTATCGCCAAAGTGTTGGGTGGAGACAGTGCAGATACGGAGCAGGCTATCCATGATAAAGGTTCTGAGGGCAAAAAAAGTCGCAAGTCCTCAACCTGAGAACCTGCGATAATAGTGTGCCGATCGTCTACCCATTCTACCACGGCGGCATTATAAAAAAAGTTAATCAAGTCAACTTGACACGGGGGATAAAAATCTTTTGTGCTAAGACCAAAAATGAAAGTGAAATTGAAAAAAGCAGCGATTTTGGTAGAAAATTTGGTAGAAATCCGGTAGAAAAACGCTCATTCACAAGAAACTTTTCTACCAAATTAGTCAGAAAATAAGAAAAGAATGCCGTAAAATCGACATTCTTTCGTTGGTGCCGCTAACCGGACTTGAACCGGTACGGGTTTTACCCCGAGGGATTTTAAGTCCCTTGTGTCTGCCTATTCCACCACAGCGGCGATGCTTTTATTATACTACAAGAAGCGGAATTTGTCAAGGGCTTTTTGAAAAAAATCTGATATTTTCTATTTTTTTATAAATTTCCTGTATTTCAATGTGGATACTTCCCCTATTTTTTCATGCCAAACCTGCTTTACCACTCCTCTGCTCCATCGGTGATATGCTCCAATTCTGGAAAAAATCAACCCTTCTACTTGACAAACCAAAACAGACATGCTATAATAACACTGTTATATAACACCGTTACACTCGAATAGGAGGATGCATATGCTCACCACAGAAACAGGAACACAAACCCGCATTTTAGCAGCTGCAAAGACAGAATTTTTAGAAAAAGGATTCCGAAACGCCTCGCTCCGAACCATCGTTAAGCTTGCAGGCGTGACAACCGGTGCATTCTATGGGTATTATTCCAATAAGGAAGCTCTTTTTTCTGCACTTGTAGAACCACATGCTGCTGCCATTATGGGAAAATTCATGCAGGTACAAGACCATTTTGCCCAGCTGCCAGATGAAGAACAGATGCAACAGATGGGGATGGAATCCGGTGCTTGCTTTGACTGGATGATTGATTATCTCTACGAAGACTCCAATCATTATGATGCTGTAAAATTGATTATCTGCTGTTCGGAAGGAACGCCCTATCAGGATTTCATTCATCAGATGGTAGAGGTGGAAGTGGAGGCAACCTTTCAGTTCTTGAAAACCCTTCACCGTCTTGGAAAAGCCGTTCCTCAAATTGACCGGCAGCTTTGCCATATTGTCAGCAGCGGGATGTTTAGTGGCGTATTTGAAATTGTCGTGCATGATATGACCAAAGAAAATGCCAAAAATTACATTTCTGCACTTCGTCGGTTCTATCAAGCGGGCTGGGCGGAGTTGATGCAGATTAAAATATAAATCATTCTGTCTATCTATATGGATCTATCTCTTGTAGTTAGCTGAAACTAATTCAAAGGAGGAATTCTCTTGAAAAAACAACCATCCAATTTATCCAGATTGATGCAATATGCTGGTTCACACCGCTATCTCACCTATGCATCTTGGATTTTGTCTGCTGGCAGTGCCCTGCTCGCACTCGTTCCATTCTGGTATCTCTGGAAAATCATTGCGGAAGTCATTGATGTAATGCCCGATTTTTCAAAGGCAGAACATCTCATTCAAAACGGCTGGCTGGCAGTATTATTTGCAGTCCTTTCCTTTGTCGTCTATGTGGGCGGCTTGATGTGCTCGCATTTATCTGCATTTCGTGTTGCAACCAATCTTCGCTTGCAGATGTTGCATCATCTTGCAGAATTGCCACTCGGCTTTACACAACAATTCGGAAGCGGTAAACTGCGAAAAACCATCAACGAATCCAGCGGAGCAACGGAAACCTATCTGGCTCACATGCTGCCCGATACGGCAAGTGCAATTGCAACCCCAATCGGCTTGATTGCATTGCTGTTGTTCTTTGACTGGAAATTGGGTCTGTTAAGTTTGATTCCGGTTGCAGCTGGTTTCTTAGTTATGACAAGCATGACTGGCGAAAACATGAAAAAGAAAATGGAGGAATACCAGAACGCACTGGATGAAATGTCCAATGAAGCGGTTGAGTATGTGCGTGGCATTCCAGTTGTCAAAACATTTGGTCAGACCGTCTTCTCCTTCCAGCGATTCAAGCAGTCCATCGACCGATATAAAACTTGGACGATTGCTTATACCAAAGATTTGCGTGTTCCGATGATGCTTTATACGACTGTTATCAATGGTGTATTTGCGGTTCTGATTGCAGCAGCTTTGGTGATGACTCGAAACGGTGTAACCGATATATTCTTGCTGAACCTGCTCTTCTATATCATTATTACGCCGGTTATCTCGCTTACCATGACGAAAATGATGTTTATGAGCGAAAATGACATGATTGTTGCAGATGCCCTCAAGCGTGTCGATACGATTTTAGATGCTACACCGCTTTCCAATAATGCAGACGGAACTGTTCTGACAGATTCCTCCATCCAGTTGCAGCACGTTTCCTATTCCTACGATGGCAAACGAAATGCATTGGATGACATTTCCCTGACCATTCCATCCGGAAAAACCGCTGCTTTTGTCGGCTCTTCCGGTAGCGGAAAAACAACTGCTGCCAACTTAATCAGTCGCTTCTTCGATACACAAAAAGGTGCAGTACTGATTGGTGGCGTGAATGTCAAGGAAATTCCAAAAGAACAGCTCATGGAAACCGTTTCTTTTGTTTTCCAAAATAGCCGCCTGATTAAGGGCACAATTTTAGACAATGTAAAAATGGGCAAGCCGGATGCGACGGAGCAGGAAGTACGTTCCGCTTTGGAGCAGGCTCAGTGTATGGACATTCTGGAAAAGCTGCCGAGTGGACTGCAAACTGTCATCGGAACAGGTGGCATTTACCTGTCCGGCGGAGAGCAGCAGCGAATTGCAATTGCAAGAACCATTCTGAAAAATGCACCGATTTTGATTTTCGATGAAGCAACTGCATTTGCCGACCCGGACAACGAAGCAAAGGTACAGGCTGCGATTTCTGCACTGGCAAAAGATAAGACCATTTTAATCATTGCCCATCGGCTTTCTACCATTACACATGCAGATTGTATTTTCGTTCTGGAAGAAGGAAAGCTGATTGAAAGCGGAACGGCAGAAGAACTGCAACGCAAAAACGGCGTGTTCCGGAAAATGTGGGATGCTTACCAAACATCGGTACAATGGAAAGTTTCTAAGGAGGGTCAAACACTATGATGGAAAAAATACAGCGAAAGTTTGCACTTTCTCCGCAAGGGGCAAAAGATTTAATCAAGTCTATTATCTGTTGTACACTGCAAAATATCGTTCTCATGTTTCCGGTTTGTCTGCTCTATTTGTTGATACAGGATTTGATGAATGGCGGTGTTTCCGGAACAAAGACCGGATTCTATATCGTTGGAATTGTGGTTTGTCTGGCACTGATTTGTGCCGTCACTTATTTTCAGTATAATGCGGCTTTTCTGGCAACCTATGTAGAATCTGGTGTTCGCCGGATTCATCTTGCAGAAAAACTGCGGAAAATTCCGCTTTCCTTTTTCGGGAAAAAAGACCTTTCCGATTTGACCAGCACCATGATGGCAGACTGTGCAACGCTGGAAACGGCATTTTCTCACTTCATTCCGGAATTGGTCGGCTCGATGATTTCTACTGTCTTGATTGCATTGAGCCTGCTCTTCTTTGAATGGCATATGGCATTGGCGGCTCTCTGGGTCATTCCAGTTGCCTTTATCATTATTGCAGCGTCTTCCAAGGTACAAGACTATCTAAGCCAAAAATCCATGCAGGCAAAAATGGCTTGCGCAGACGGGATTCAGGAATACATCGAAACCTTGCAGGATTTAAAGGCAAACAATGCCGAAAAAGAATATCTGAACGAACTGGAACAGAAAGTTCGTGCCGTTGAACAACGCTCGATTGTCAGCGAATTTGGAACGGCTGCCTTTGTTGTTTCCGCAAACATGATTCTAAAGCTGGGTATTGCGACCGTTGCTCTCGTTGGTGCAATCCTGCTCTCTAAAGGAACGATTGACGTGCTAACCTTTTTCTTGTTCTTATTGGTTGCCTCTCGCCTGTATGACCCGCTGCAAGGAGCATTGCAGAATTTGGCAGCCATCATTTCTACTCGTACCAATGTTGCCCGTATGAATGAAATTCTCGACCATCCGACACAGCAGGGTGCAGATGTGCTGTCTAATCAGGGCTGTGATATCACATTCTCACACGTTGGATTCGCCTATGACAACGGCGAAACCATTCTGAAAGACATCAGCTTTACGGCAAAACAAGGTGCGGTTACGGCACTGGTTGGACCTTCCGGCAGCGGAAAAACAACCGTTTCTCGTCTGGCTGCTCGTTTCTGGGATACCAAACAAGGTACAATTACCATTGGCGGTATGGACATTTCCAAGGTAGACCCAGAAACCTTGATGACCCTATATTCCATTGTGTTCCAAGATGTCACGTTGTTTAATGATACTATTTTGGAAAATATCCGACTGGGCAAAAAGGGTGCTACGGATGAAGAAGTCCTGCGAGCTGCAAAGCTGGCAAATTGCGATGAATTTGCAGAGAAACTGCCGAACGGCTATCAAACCATGATTGGAGAAAACGGCAGTGCCCTTTCCGGCGGGGAACGGCAGCGGATTTCCATTGCAAGAGCGTTCCTGAAAGATGCTCCGATTATTCTATTGGATGAAGCAACTGCTTCACTGGACGTTGAAAACGAAACGCTCATTCAAACAGCACTTTCTCGCTTGATTGCAGACAAAACTGTATTGATGATTGCTCATAGAATGCGAACCGTTGCAAATGCAGATAAGGTGCTTGTTTTAAAAGATGGCACTATCGTAGAAAACGGAACGCCAGAAGAATTGATGCAAAAAGAAAATGGGCTGTTCCGGCACATGACAGAATTGCAAAAACAGTCCTCTGTCTGGGAAGTTGCAAAATAACTGTTCCATCAAAATCTGTGCAAGTAAAAATGCGTACCGGTGTCAAAACCGATACGCATTTTTTGTATCCAAGATTAAAATCAAAGTTGTTCCGTATCTACAAAGATGACTTTTGGAACGCTCTTCTCATGCTTCATACAAACTGCTGAGCAATATGCCCCACCAAGTGGAATCCGCCACAGATGATAGATTTCTTTTCCATCTTTCACAGCCTGTGTCTTTTTCCCTGCTGTCACAATTTCAATGGAAGGAAACGGAGTCTGCAATCCCGTACCAATGCACTTCACAACGCTTTCTTTACACGTCCACACTGTGAAAAAATATTGGTTCTGCATATTCGGACGCAAATTCAAATAATGTGCATATTCCGCTGATGTCATCACAGATTTTGCCAAACCGGAATGAATATCTGTGCACTGTTCTACATCCGCTCCAATTTCTTCTGATGCGATTGCACACATGACATAATCTCCCGAATGTGAGATGCTGAAATAGGGCAAATGGTTTCCTTCTAAAAAAGGCTTTCCAGACTGCTGATAACGAAATCGAATATCCTGTTTCTGCACCCCTGCTTGAGCAAGGCCATACCGCAGGAGGATTTCTGCACACAGACACCTGATTCGATCCTTTTCTTGATGAAACCGTTTTGCTCGTCTTAAACGCTCTTCTGAAATGATACCTGTCCACGGCTGCAAATCCATTTGCCGGATTCCTGCAATCTTCCAATAATACACATTCATCGGCTTTCATCTCCTGTCTATTTTACGCCAGTGATAAAGAGATTCTGTCCGGTCACTTTGTCTGATGCAGCAGAAAACAAATACTCCAATGTCGGAACAACATCGTCCACGCAGAGATTTCGTTTCATAACATTGTTGTTCCGATTCATCTCTACAATCAGTGGCGAAATCTCTGAGAGAAATGCAGTATCTGTCATCTCTGGGGAAACGGCATTGATACAGATTCCTTTCTCTGCATATTCCTCTGCTAGTGCCAATACCGTGCCAAGCAGTGCATACTTTGACACGGTATAAGTACTCATGAATTTTGGTGGCTTTGCACACACGCAGGCGGAAAGCATGACAACAACTTTCCCGGATTTTTTTCTTGCCATCGCTGGAAGAACTGTTCTCAGAATCTCCACCAATGATAGAACCGAACATTGCAGTTCTTCTTCAAAATCAGCAGCAGACCGCTTGGAGAATCGCTGATATTCCAGTTTTTTTGCCGCAAGATGCAAGATATGATCCGGCATCAAACCACTTTCAGACAATTCCTGCATCATTCGATGTACGGCTTCTGCATCGCAGAGGTCTGCTTGCTTCAAAATGATTTTGTTGCCATATTGCTCCTGGAGCTTTTGTAATCGTTCCGCATGGTTGCAATAATGTGCAATGATTGTTTCATAATTCGCAGCATTTCGTTCCATGAACCTTATGCCAAAATCGGAGGATGCTCCGGTTACAAATAATACTTTATGCATTTCTGACTCCTATTGTCATGACACCACGCAGTACCTTTCCTGCATTTTCACTGAAAATCTCCACTTTCAGTGTGATGTATTGAAACGTATCATTTTTTGCTGTTACCGTTCCTTTCACGGTGAGTTGTTCGTTTTCCAGTACCGGTTTTACGAAGTTGATATTGACCGAATGAATCAAACTCTTTTCTCCCGGAAGATAGACACCGGCAAGTGTTGATAACATGGATGCTGTTAGTAATCCATAGCACACCTTTCCGCTGTAACCATGTGCCACTGCATATTCATTGCTCGTGTGAAGTGGATTGTCATCGGATGTCATCATTCGGAACTGCTCCATCTTCTCCGGAGTAATTGTCACACAAAATTGCTCACTCTGACCAATTTGAATGTCCTCATAACAATAATGATTCATGTATCAATCTCCTATTTCTATTTGGTGTCATCTGCAATAAATGTTTTCTGTGGCGTATACTGCTCACACAGCAGGCGATATTTCCCATCTGAGATTTCTTGGAATCCAAAGCGTGGATACAAATCCTGAACCATTCGATTTTTTGGTGTGGGGAGATATTCTGCTTCTATGCACGCATAACCTGCGTTCTGAACGGTTTCTACGATGGTATTGAACAAAAATTCCTCCATGCCCCGTTTCAAAACACGACAGGACATGAGAAGCGTATCCACAAATACCGCTTGTTCCTGTTTTTCCAGAATCACAACTGCTACGATGCCATATCCGCCAAATTGGTCTTTTAACGTAAAATACAGCGTAAGATAATTGTCATTTTTTGCAATCTGTTCAATATCGGATTCGCTATAACGGATAGAACGAAGATGAAATTGATTAGAACGCTGCGTCAGCTGTGCAATTCTTGCATAACTCTGTTCATCGAAGCTGTGATAAGTTGCTTTCATCTCTAAGCTTTGAAGATAACTGTCCAAATCTGTTGTATTCGTCATCAGTTGATTTCTTTGAAATTCCGAACGGTACTGCTCGGTACGGTTCGCATCGGTTTCAGAAATCGCTGCACTTTCAAACAAATCCAAACTCCGCAAATAACTGCAAAAACAGGAAACATCTTCCGGCATTTCTGGAACTGTCACTTCAGGAAGCAACTTTCTCACCAGTTCCCGTTCAAAGGGATTGTCATCAATAAATACCATACTGTCCAATCCAATATTGAGCATTTCTCTGATTCGTCTGATATTTGCAGCTTTATCGTCCCAGTTTGCAACAAAAACCGTAATATCCTCTAAACGCAACACCATATCTGGATGTTCACAGAAGGCTTTCTTTGCAGTCTGCTCCTCATTCTTAGAACAAATACAGAGAAGAATCCCACGTTTTTTCAGCTCTTTCAACCATAGCTGGAATTCTGTATAGGCTGGGCCGGTTCCATGTTCTCCGATTTCAATTCCGCCAATGCCATCATCCCCAATCACACCGCCCCACAGCGTGTTGTCAAGGTCACAGATTACGCACTTTTTCTGTACGCCGCATTGACTTTGAATCATCTTCACCACATGATATGCCAGCTCTGGCAAGCCGTTCAAAGAAACTGCCATTTTTGCAGTATCATACAGCTTTCTGTCAAGAAATCCTGTCCCTACAACGCTCCGAATATGGTCAATGTCAATGAGATACAGAAAGCTATGCTCGGCTGCACGCTCCATTAGCAACAGGTTGAGCCGCCGAAGCTGATAAACAAATGAACTTTTTTGTTTCAGTCCAAAATTGCCAAATATCAAATCATTTTCTGTCATGAAGGTAAGCTGAAAGATTCCTGCTCGACTTCGTTCATAAATCTTGTCCTGAATCTCTGCAATTTCCTGCATCTTGGCATTCGCAAAGTACTTGCGGTCACCTGTAAAACGACAATAGTCCTCAAACAGCTTTCGGGTACACATAAAAAGTAAAACGCCGTTCGGTTGAAAGCGATATAACTCGGAATTTTGGTCAAAGGCTTGCAGCTGGATTTGGTTATAGTCTGTATCCAACACATGAATCCGCAGATTGTGCAGGACACCCATACCAGTAACAGCAGCAGATAGCATCTGTGTTGCACTGTCCCCAAGGATTGCCAGCCGGTAGTCCCCTTCCGCAGCGGTATAGCTTGCAGCTGCCTTTCTAAGCTGTGTGAAATTATGATGCAATTCGTTACCCCCCTCTTCCATCAAAGCATGAAATCCTTTACAGTTTACTTTCAATAATCTGCACAAATTCACTGACATTAGAAGCAGCGACTGCTTCCTGTAAAGTAAACTGAATCCCAAAGTGATTTTCAATCTCCGATATCAGCTGGATGTGTGCCAGTGAATCCCAGTCTTCAATATCAGATGATGTGGTAGTTCCTTGCAAAACAATTGCATCATCTGCAAACACATCTCTGAAAATCTCTTGAAGCTGCTCCATTATCATTTTAGTTTTCCTCCCCAATGATTTCTGCCATTGCCTGAAAATATGCCTTTGTATCTGCAAACAGGAAATAATGTCCGCCCTCAAATGCTTTAAGGGTGATACCTGCATGGGTAAAGTCCGCCCATTTGTCAAGCACCTGCTCTGGGAATCGGTCATCTTCTTTTCCATACAATACATGGATTTTGCTGGAAATCTTTTCATTTCCAGTTGCCTGAAATACATAGTTGTCATACAAGGCAGAATCTGCTTTAATCGGATCAATTACGAGTCCCTTGACCATCTTTCGATATCGAGGATCTGCCATGGAACGATCTGCAAGCCCATTCTGAATCAGATGTGCCAGAAGTGTTTCATCATCCATTGCCCACAATTCTTCAGATACGATGACAGATGGAATCCCATGACCGGACACAAAAATTCCTTTCGGCGGCTGAATGCACTGCTCTTCCTCAATGCGGCGACAAAGCTCGTAGGCAATTATCGCCCCCATGCAGTGTCCAGCAAGATAATACGCTGCACCGTCTTTTCGCTCTGCTTTCAAATGCTCATAAGCATCCTCTATCAATTCCTCCATGGATTGTGCTCTGGCTTCCCGAATTCTTTGACCATGTCCGGGATAGTCAAGGCAAACCGCCTTTGTTTCCTCTGAAAAATAACTGTCAATGTCTTTAAAGGTCATGGAGCTTGCCCCAGCGAGCGGATAATAATATAAATAGTTGCTGTTCATGGTATCACATTCCTTTTCTTTAATCCTACAAATCCCTACTTATCTTGGCGTGCAATTTATTTGAAATGATCTCACAAATTTCCGAAACGTGATCATTCAGATAGAAGTGTCCACCGTGAAACGCCTGCATCTGAAAACTGCCAGTTGTGTAATCTTTCCATAATTCCATATGTTCTTTCGCAGCAAATGGGTCGCAGTCGCCACACAGTGCATAGATATCCGAATGCAACGGTGATGTCTGCTGTTTGGTATCATAGGAGGCATACAACTCAAAATCAGAACGAATCACGGGCAGATAGGCTTCCCGAAATTCTTTGCTTTCAAGCATATCACCATGCATCGCACCATTTTCTTGAAGAAGCGTACAAAAGGATGCATCGCTCATAGAATAGATAAACGAATAATCCGGCTTTATCACAGGTGGTCTGTTTGCGGAAAGAATCAGGCATTCCGGTTCAGGCAAACCCAAATTTCGCAGCTTAACGGCTGTATCATAGCACACCGATGCCCCTAGACTATGTCCAAAAAATGCATACGGCATATCGGTATACTGTGCAAGCGTTTCTACAATCTGGTCAGTAAGTACATCGAACTCCCGTATCAATGGTTCTTTTGCTCGATTCTCTCGGCCGGGGAGTTGCACCGGATAGACCTCCGCAAAAGTGGGGTCAAAATATTTTTTCCACCGCATATAATAGGATGCCCCTGCTCCCGCATGGGAAAACAAAAAGATTCTTGCCTGCGTTCCCGTGGGAGAATGCGTTGGATGAAAAAATAAGTTTTCCAAATTTTTCATGTATCCCTTTCTTTGACTGCATCCCAATGCGGCAGCAAAACGCCACCGCACCAGAAAGTAAATCAATTGTGTTTCTTATTCTCGCTGTTCTGCAATCGTTGGAATGCTGTTGATTTTTCTCTGTGCCCAAAGCTGTGTCAACAGAAATACTGCAAAATATACAACAAAGGTCAGCAGCATGTAATACCACGGGAAATATACCTTCATGTATAATCCATAGTTTTCGATTTCGGAAATACACATCATCTTGCACATCATCATCATCACAGGAAGTGCTGCGAGATAACCAATGATTGCAAAATATTTGTTCAGTCCAAATACCATGCTCGCAATTTCACGTCGTTTATAACCGAAAATTTTCAGCATTACGATATTAGAGGTATTTTCATCCGTTGTCAGCTTGCTGACCATCGAAATGACCACAATCCCCATAATTGCACCCAATGCAACAATGACATAAATCGTCTGCATCAAAGGCTTAAAGAGCTCTTTCAAGGTCGATACGATATTAGAAGAACGAACGGTTGTGGAAAGGTCGCCCTCATCGAAATGAATCGGGTCATCTGAAATAACAACATTGTATGCACCATTCTCATATCCAAGCAGCTTTGCAGCATTTTCTGTGGAACAATAAATGGCTCTTTCCTTGTTAATGTCCAGTACGCCATCAATTTTCACCTGATATTCCTCCAAGGAAGCCGGATCAATCAATGTCACGGTATCTCCTGTTTGAATGTCATAGAATACAGAAGCACAATAGGAAATATAGAAACCATTGGAAATATCTGCATCCCCACCATCTTTCAGCTGGAATGTGAGGTATTGAGAATCATCCTGAATGCCAGTGACAGCAAGGCTTCCGCCAGTATCCTTTGTTTCCAATGAAGCGGAGAGCATCGCTTCCCCTTCACCAGTATAATCATAATGTACCGATTTCATGCGATAGCTATATTCATAGCTGTTCACAAACTTCTCTTGGTCGTCCAAAACATGATTGATGGTACAGCCAATAATAATGCCCATCAAAATTAAGCACGCTGCAATAAAGTTTCCTACTAAAAATATAAAATATCTCAACTTATTCCGGAGAATCATTCTGAAGTTATACTTGAATGCCGTATTGGCATTTGAATGAGAAAATGCTTTTCCACCCTTAGCCGAAGATTTTTTCGTATAAGTGTTTCGCAGCAACATGACAGCATCTGTGCGAAGTGCTCTGGAAATGTAGATATAAGCTGCTGCTGTCATCAGAATTAATGGTACTACAACTGCCACCACAATGCCAGCGATATTGATTCCATAATTGATTTTAGGCATAATCAAATCCGCTGCATAGAAATTCGTCAGTGCTGGTGTCACCAATATACCGATAACCGTACCGATGATGCTTCCAATCAGAGATACAATGCTGATTAACTTCATGTAGCTGACTGCGATTTCACGCTTGGTATATCCAAAGGAAAGCATAATGCCGATGTTCTTTCGTTCGCACTTCATGACTCTGGTCAGTGTTACAATCAAGAATCCCATGATTAAAATATAGATAACCGGCGAATAGGTATAGACCATCCGGACAACGCCCTCGCCAAGGCTATTCGCAGTGGTAATTCTGACATTGCTATCTGCTGAAGTGTAAGAAAGAATGGTATAATGTTCATTCAGATACTCTCGGAACGAAATGGTAAAGTCATTGTCATAATCCGCCTCCTTGAATACTGCACTATAGGCTTTCTTGAAATCGGTAAAATGTGCTTCAAATGCTTTCTCTGTGACCATGGCAATTCCAAAATTATCCTTATTTACATAAGGGTCTGAACCAGATTTGAGCATATACATATAATCTGGTCGGAGATAAAAACCGCAGATGGTAAATGTTGTACCGTTCACATCAATCTTGTCGCCAATTGCGAGATCATTGTTCTTTGCATAATCCCGATTGATCATGATTTCATCTTCATTGGAAAGATTGTCGCCATCTGTGACATAGGGCTTGTCCACTTTGGAATTTTCTTTAAAAATACGGATGGTCTTATCCCCATTTTCATCGTCATAATACTGAATGTCATCAATCTCCGCATTGAATTTCTGTTCGACTTCTTCCGGATTGTCCAAATCGTTCAGAAGAACAAATTCACACGACTCTATATTCTGTCCATCCATGATTCCTTGAACCGTGTCTGTAATGGTACTTCCAACAGAAAGACACGCTGTGACAAACAATGCAATCAGCATTGACAGCAAAATCGTCCCAGAAAACAGTGAGAAATTGTTTTTAAATGTGCGTAAAACCTTGATATTAATTGATTTCATCCTGCTTTTCTCCCATTCAAATCTCAATATCTTCTACATTCATTTTGTTCTCGTTCATATAGTTCCGAATGATTTTGCCATCTTTTACTTCGATGATTCGATCCGCCATTTTACGGATTTCCTGATTGTGTGTGATAATGACCACAGTCGAGCCAAATTCTGCATTGACTTTCTGCACAAATTTCAAGACTTCCTTCGAGGTTTTGGAATCCAGTGCACCAGTTAATTCATCACATAGAAGAATAGACGGATTCTTGACAATCGCACGGGCAATTGCAGCACGCTGCTGCTGACCGCCAGACAGTTCATTCGGGAAGCGATTCTTGAGTTCTGTAATATCAACTGCTTTCATGACTTCATTGATGTCCAAGGTGTTCTTAGAAATATCCGATACAATGCGAATATTTTCCATCACCGTGAGGTCTGGAATCAAGTTGTAGAACTGGAACACAAAGCTAACGCATTCCCGTCTGTAAGCAGAAAGTTCCTTGGGGGACATTCCGGAAACCTTCTTTTTGTCCACGACAAGTTCTCCAGATTTCAGAGAATCCAATCCGCCCAACACATTGAGCAATGTGGTCTTACCAGAACCAGAAGCCCCCATGATGACACAGAGTTCTCCTTTTTCAATCTGTAGACTCATCCCGTTCATTGCGTATACCGCATTTTCCCCTTCGCCGTATACTTTCATTCCGTCTTTTAATTCAATGTACGACATCATTTTTCTCCTTTTCGATTGTGATTTATCTTTCAGAAAGCATTCCATCTGCTCTTTTGTGACAGACCAGCAATTCCGACAGATTTGCTTTTGATCATATGCTATTCTGTAAGGTTTCCCGAATTGCAGATTCCAGCGTCTGTGTAAATGCTGCAACCTTATCCGCAGAAATATAGCCCGGCTTGCCAGTGATTGTGCAGTCATAACCATCTCCTGTGAATTCAACAATTAGACCGAAATCGTGAATGTAGGGGTCATACAGATAATGGATTTTTCCGAAGATGTCCGATTCTTCTGTTTCTAATGATGCACCACCCAGATAGTTATAGGTATATCGGAATGGCAGCTTTTTGTAAGTACGCTCCCATTTCATGGCATCTGCGACAATAGAAAACGGCAACTCTTCTCCAGACAAAAGCCGCAATGTGTTCGTCCGCATTCTCTGGATGACACTGCTGATATTCTCTTCAGCATCCACTGCATCTACTGTTAAACACATATTGACATACATGCCAAACGAATCGCTGCGTGTTTCACCTCTCATGGAAACCGGAATTCCAACTGCAATTGCATCCTGCCCCGTCACCGCTGCAAGTGTTCTCATGTAGAACGCCAAAAATCCAGCACTGACAGTTGCCTGATTCTGTGTACAAAGCTTTCTGAACTGTTGTGTTTCCGCACGGTTCAGATGGAAGCGGAAAATACCGCCCTCCTTCTGTCCGTTATCATCGGCGGCAATATCGCCTAAGCGAAGCAGCGGTTCTTTGGCTTTCCAAAAATCTCGCTGTGCATCTGTCAGTCCTTGCGGTGCTTGTGCACAGCTATGCAGGAAGCCCATTTCCATATTCGCTGGTGTTTCATTGCTATGGTAAAACGCTTTCATGCGGTCTACAAATAAGCGAATCGAAATATCATCGCACAAAATATGATGGAATACTGCAAAAAGCTTGTAAGAATCCTTCGCCAGCTTTACAAGTGCAAAACGATAAAGATTTCCCTTTGTAAGGTCAAATTCTTCATCCATGGCTTTAAAGCCATCATAGTACAGATCCAGAATCTCATCCTGAGCGGATTCTTCACAGATGTCGTCCACTGGAAGAGAAAATTCTATCGATTCTGCAATTGACTGGTACACATTGTAATTTTCATCAACAGAAAAGACGGTGCGAATCACTGGATAATACCAAATTGTCTGACGAATTGCATGTTCTAACCGTGCAACATCCAAACAACCGTGAATATCCATGGAAAAGACAATCATATTTTCTCGGCTCTTTCCAGAAAGACAATCAAACCAGATTCCCATCTGACTCGGACTGAGCGGATACCGTTCTGCCAGTTCCAGCTTTTGTTCCATTTCTATGGAAACAGTTTTGGAATGTGTGACTGCCTTTGCAAGTGCCTGCACACTGGAATTTTCAAAGATTTCTGTAACAGTCAGTTCAACACCAAATTGCTGCCGAATCATTGCAATCAATCGCATCACTGTGATGGAGTTGCCGCCCAAATCAAAGAAATCATCCTCTGCTGCAACATCAGAAAGTTCCAGAATCTGTGCAAATATTTCAGAAATCTGACACTCATTGCTGTTCATCGATTCTTTTGATGCAGCATCGTTATGTCTTTGCTTTTGCTGTTGCTCTGCCAGTGCTGTCAGATATTTTCTGTCAACCTTTCCATTTGCTGTCAGTCTGATTTCTGGAATCCGAATGATAGAAGCAGGCATTTCATAGGACGGAAGGTGCTTCGAGAGGCTCTGATTGATTTCTGTTTCCTGCAAATCGCTTTTACTGGTATAAAACAGAACAATTTTCATACCACCAGTCTTTACAACTGCTGCTGCCGCATTTGTGATGCCGCTGCAACGCATTGCCGCAGTCTCAATTTCTCCAAGCTCAATCCGGAATCCATTGATTTTAATCTGATCATCCATTCTGCCAAGGAATTCAATTTTTCCATCTGTATGATACTGTCCCTTGTCCCCGGTAAAATAGAGCCGTTCGCCATTTTTACCAGTTACGAATTTCTGTGCGGTCAACGCTGTATCTCCAAGATATTCCTTTGCCAGACCTTTTCCACCGATGTAGATGAATCCCGGTGTGTGTTCTGGGCAAATCTGAAGCTGCTGATCAAGCACATACATCTGTTGATTATCAAGCGGATATCCATAAGGAATGCTGACCCAATCCGGTTCAACAAGGTCAACTGGATAATAATTCGACCAAATTGCCGCTTCTGTTGCACCGCCCAGACTGATTACCGCAGCATGTTCAAACATTGCAGTAATTTTCTCCGGCAAATACAATGGAATCCAGTCCCCGCTGAGCATCACCGTTTTCAATTGGTTTTTGGGCTGCTTTTCCGTGTGCTGAATATCTACCATCATTTGCATCAACGCTGGCACACTATTCCATACAGTTACTTCTGTTTCTTCGATGATTTTGCTCCAGCAACCCGGTTCTTTTCTTTCTTTTGCGGTAGGAACAACCACTGCACCACCTGCATAGAAAATTCCAAAAATATCATAGACAGACAAATCAAAGTTCAGTTCAGAGAGCATGAATGTTCTGTCAGAAGCACCAATGCCGAATTTTCGGTTTACTGTCAATAATGTATTTACCGTTGCCTGATGCTGCATAACAACACCCTTTGGTGTTCCTGTTGACCCAGAAGTGAAGATGATATAGGCAGTATCCGAAGGATTCTGTTCCCGATTGAGGACAAAGTCCACAGGTTCTACCGCACAATCCTGCTCATACACGCCTACACACGGAATCGTGCAGTCTGGTCGATTGGCATCATCACAAATCATCCCTTTCATTTTTGCAGAATCAATGATCCCGCTGATTCGTTCTGCCGGCCACTGTGTACTGAGTGGAACATAAGCAGCCTGTGCAAACAATACCCCAAGAGCCGCTGCAACTTGTTTCCATCCCTTTTCAAAATAGATTCCAACATGGTCACCAGCACGCACACCGGAAGCAAGTAATCGCATTGCAATCTGAACTGCACAGCAATAAATTTCATGATAGGTAAATGTGCGTGAAGAAGTCACCACTGCTGCACAATCTGCATGTGCTTCATGTGCTTTGACAAATCCCATGTGCAAAAGAGCTGGGTTGAAATCATAGGCATAGGCGGTGCGATTCAATTTCAAAACCGTTTCGTAGTTTCTTCCGTGAATGGCACTTCCAATATGCTGATAAATCTCGGAATCCAAATCAGCAGCAAGGGCATAGCATTTCTGGTAAGCTGCAAACATATCATCCAGCACATCGCTATCCAATACATTCTGATAGCAGTCCCATGCAAGCTCAATCCCGCCAAATTTGTCAAATACGATAGAATCAATCCATACCTGTGAGGACCGCGAACGCCATCTTCTCAGAGCAATATCCTGGTCATAAATACCGCCCTTCCCATCTGGTGTCGAAAGAGAAGTAAATACGATTGGATAGCTTCTGCCATCTTTCTTGGCAAGTTTGTCAACCAACGCAACGCTGCCTGCATCTCGATGATCCAAATCCTGTTCAAACTGCTGCTGAATTCTACGGCAATTTTCAACCAATCCGGCATCTGGCAAAAGGTCAATCTCCAGAAGAATCAGAGAACCAAATTCTCCGACCATATGAAGAACGTCATCCGAAAACAGAGATCGGTTAAAGATTGGAATATTCAGAGTGAAGTGTGTTTCTCCGCTCCATCTGGATAGAATCATAGCATAGAGCGTTATCTGTACAGAAAAGATGGAAAGTCCATTTTCAGCAGCCATTGCTTTGATACGTGACCAATCTTCAGCGGAAATGCAGCATTCTTTTCGGACAATTCCTTTTTCTGCCGTTCCATTTTCATGGACAACCGGAATCGCCGGTGCGAGTGGAAGGGTATCTTCCCGAGCACTCCAGTATTCTGCAATTTTCTGGTATGCTTTTGTTTCCGTCTTCTTCTCGCAGGCAGCACAATAATCACGGAAATTCACCGTCAAATCTTTCAGTTCCATGTGATGATACAACCTGCGAAAATCTTCAATCAAAATGCTCAGGCTTGCACCATCCACAAAAGTGCTGTCTACTGTTACAAATACTCTGTATTTCTGTTCGGCAAACTGAAGAACCCGAATGCGAAAAGCTGGGAATACAGACAGGTCAATCATATGATTGAAGATTTCATCGCATACGGTATCGGAAAGGCTATCCATAACCGACTGTTCTGTAACTGTGTGATAATCTTCTGCCATGACCTTTACCCAATCCGGAGAAGCAAAAATTCTTTGCATGCCATCTTCACAAATTACACAACGGAGCATTTCGTGCCGTTCTACCAATTTGTTGACCGTTTTTTCAAAGGCATCCATGTCCAAATCGCTGGCATCAAATTCCATAAACATTGCGGTTGCCACGCCGCCCAGTCGGATACTATTTCTGCCATAATAATAGGAACGCTGCATATCATTCAGTGGGAATGGGTCATATCGATGTGCGACATCATCCTGATACAGCCCTTCCATGGAATCAAATGCTTCTTCCTCGTTCTGTCCATACCGTTCTGTCACCATGGCAATGAGCTGTTCCATGGTAGGATGTCTCATAAATTCGGAAAGACGAATGTTTACATGCGTTTCCTGCATGACCTTATTCAACAACTGCATCGCCAGAAGAGAATGCCCGCCAATTACAAAGAATGATTCATTGGGATCAACCTGCTCCGTCTTGAGCAGCTTTTTATAGAGTTGTTCAATAAACTGGGCAATATCTCCATCAAACTGACACGTTTTCAAATCGCTGCTTTTCTTTCCGGCTAGTTTGCTCAGTTCTTTTCGGTTAATCTTGCCATTTTGCAAAAATGGCAGTTCCTCCATCACAACGATTTCTTCCGGAATCATGTATGCTGGCAGCTTCATGGCAAGCGTTTCACGAATCTGCTTTGCCATATCCAGATGCAGATTTTCCTTATATGGAACATTCGTATAGATGTCTGATTCGACATCAATCGTATTTGCATATTCCGTTGCACTGTAAATATCCTTGCCGATTTGAATGTCCATTCTGCCATCCGGCCGAGTTTCTACCGCACATTCCAATCCGGCTTTTTGTGCCAGCGTATAGTAATACAATGGCATATGAGCCGTTTTTGCTTCTGCATCGGTGATACCACTTTCTCTTCCGAACAATTTGCATAGATTTCTATAATCTGTAACAATGCTCTTGTTCACAGCATTCCGAATCAGCAAATTTTTGCCGCTTTTCAAAATACGCTGCACCTGTTCTTCAGAGATTTCATCACACTGTGCGTCAAGTGAAATCGTTTCATGTTTAGAAACCTGCTGATTCTTGAACAAAAATACATCATATCGGAATTTTGTCAACTCATTATTATATGCATTTTCTTTTGCACAGATTCTAACACGGTTAAATTCCGGCACGGTTTTGGTAACATCTTTAAAGAATACATTAGACACCAAAAGGTCTTTGATTGTCCGAATCCGCTCCCGAATCCGTTCCCGCAGCTCTTCATCGGAGTACGCCCCACGGTTGTACAGCACAATGGAAGATTGAAAAATCTCTGCCAAATCGTTGTCTATCACGTCCCCGATCAACAAGCAACCGCCATCTTCCAGCAATTCTGCACACGAACGAATGACATTCAAAAGATAGTCTGCATCTGTAAAGAAGAAAATTACAGAGTTGATAATAATGGTATCAAAACGCATATTGCGATAAGGTTCTAGCTTATCGGCAGCACCGCAGTACACTTCTGTCCCTGTTATGCCTCTCTGGGCAATTTCTTTCCGAAGATTCCGAATGGCAACATCAGAAATATCAATCCCAATATAGCGTTCTGCTTCCGGTGCAAGCTTGTGGAGAAGCAGTCCTGTTCCGCAACCGATTTCAAAAATTCTTTTGCCTTTGATGGCATTGATTCGGCTGACGGTATCATCCCGCCAACTCTGCATCTCTTCAATCGGAATTGGCTGATGGGTATAGCTGCTAAACCATCCGCTAAAATCTTCATTTTCATTGACGGAATCATCATGATAGGTTTCGTAAGTTTCATTAAATACCTGACTCCAGTTGTCCACGTTCTTTTCGGAAAGCATTTTTTCATTCAAAGAACAAAAGGCAACCATATGTCCAGCATTTGCAACCACAGCAGCTTGTTTTACATTCGGATTTTCTAAGATTCGATTTTCGATTCCCTCAAGCTCAATCCGTTTGCCATTGATTTTAACTTGTGTATCATTTCTGCCTAAAATCTCAATATAGCCTTTTTCGCTATATCTGCCAAGATCCCCAGTATTATACAGGCGTTTTTTCAACACCGGATGATAGATAAATTTTTCTTTTGTCAGGGATGCCTCTGTATAACCTTTTGTGACACTCTTTCCAGCATTATAAATAATTCCTGTTGTACCAATTGGAACGACGTTTAATGCATCATCAAGAATATAGTATTCCGTATTCCAGATTGGATTTCCATATGGAATTGTGCTCTTGTTCAAATCTTCTGCTTCGACTTGATGCATAATGTTCCAAATCGTCGTTTCTGTCGGACCACCAATTGTAGTAGTTACCGCATTCGGACAATGCACCATAATTTTCCGAACGGTTTCAATGGGAACAAATTCCCCGCCAAGTATAATTTGTTTCAAGGATGGCATAACATCTTGATTTTTATCCGCTTCCAACAGGAGCAAGGAAATCAAAGTCGGAACAGATTCCCACATATTAACCTGATAACGATTGATCAACTCAATCCAGTGTGCAGGTTCTCGTTCTTTCTCGGTATCTGGAATCACAACCGTTCCATTTTCTGCAATCACACCGAATAATTCATAGATATTCATGTCATGGCAAAAATTAATGACGGAAATGATGCGTGTTTGCTCCGTTACGTGCATCCGAAAAGTGGTATATTCAAAACAATTTCGGATATTCTCAAAGCTCACCATGACGCCCTTTGGTTTGCCTGTAGAACCAGACGTAAAAATCACTGCAAACGTATCCTCTGGGTCAACGATGGCAGGAGCAGCTTCAGCATCTACCTTTGCTTCATCCCAAGTGATAATTTCAATGCCATCAAATCCACCCTGTTCGAGCAGCTTTGCTTTGTTTTGTGCATCGGTCACAAGCAGCACGGCATGGCTCGTCGCAAGGCTCTCAGCAATACGTTCTTTCGGCAAATCATATTCAATTGGCGTATAAGCAGCACCGCTATAGATAACACTCAGTGCTGCGGCAAGCTGTTCATAGCTTTTCCGAAACATCAGTGCTACCGTGCAGCCCGTTCCGATTCCCTGCTGCAAGAAATATGCTGCCGTTCTGCTGACATCCCTGCCCAGCTCATGGAAGCTATATTCCTTCTGTGTCGTAATCACAGCAGTTCGTTCCCCACCACGAACAAATGCATCCCGCAACTTTTCAGGCATGTATTGGTCGGTAAGAACATGTTCGGTGTCATTGATTCGATCAATCATCGAAATATCTTCATTCGATAACTTGCTAGTTTTGATTTCCATTTTTTACCCCTTTTCTTAATTCCAGAAATCTTCTTCTTCATCCACCGTTTTGAAATTGCAGTTTAACTGAAGTGCGTGAATATCCTGCGTATCATTCGCCGCAATCTGCTGAACAAGGCTGTCTAGGCTGCTGACAAATTCTTCTATCTGCATCCGTTCAAAGAGATCCGTATTATATTCTATGATCGATCTGCCCTTCCGGAAACTTTGATCATAAAATGCACACATTGAAATTTCAAACTTGGAGCTTTCATTTTTTCCCTGATCCAGCTTAAAGACGCTGTTGCCCAGTTTCTTTTCTTCCGAAAAGTCATATGGCTGGCACTGGAAGAAATATTGGAATACAGGGTGATAAGCCGGATGGCGTGTAAATTTCAGCTTGGAAACAACCTTTTCAAATGGATAATCCTGATTCTTGAACGCTGCCAGAATCATTTCCTGATTGCCCTTCAAAAATTCCTGAACAGAAAGAGATTCACAGAATTTGCTTCGCATTACCACAGAATTTGCAAAGAATCCAACGGTATGCTCTGTTCCCTTCAGTCGTCTTCCCTGTACGGGAACACCAATACAAATATCTTCTGTTCCAGAATACAGATACAATTCTAATACAAAAATGGATTCCAACAGCATAAATGGCGTCATACTGTAACGAGTACTCAATTTTTTCAGTGCAGCAAGCATTTCATCAGACATATCAAACTGCAATGTTTCCCCAACATAAGTAACCGTTTTCGGTCTTTCCTGATAATACGGCATATCAACTTTATATGGAATGCCATCCAGTTGATGCAGCCAGTAATCCAGTTCTGCTTGTGCCGCAGAAGAATCTAAGAATTTCTGCTCGTATGCAGCATATGAAACATAAGACACACTAGAAACGCCCGTATATGCTTTTCCGTTTATGATTGCATGGTAGCGTTCCGAAATTTCCTTCATAATAATCTGCATTGCCGTTCCATCCGCAGCAATATGGTGAACCGTAATGAACACAGTACAGCTTTCCTTCTGCTGCAATACTGCAATCCGAATTGGGAGATCCTGAAAAATATCAATCACAGTTCCAGCTTCCTGCTCATATGCCTGCTGCAAGTCCATTGTATCCGGAAGATGCACAATATGGAACTGCTCTGCATTCTGAACACACTGATAGAATGTTCCGTTTTCTGTACCATAAATCGTACGGAGCATTTCATTCGCTGCTACCGTTTCACAAATCGCCTGCTCCAGAAGATGAATGTCAATATCCGATTCAAAAGACAGCTTATAAAAGATGTTATAACCAACGGAATTTCTATTTTCAAGGAAAATCCCAATCATACGGCTTTGGTTATAGGAAACAGGATAATGTTGATTTTCCTCCACAGGAACATCTGTTACCGCATCTGCTGCCGGATTTGTGTTTTTGTGTATCTCACGCATTTTGCTCTCAAGATAATCTGCAAGGTCATTGACCGTTTCATAATCGTAAAAATCTTCAAACTCTATGGATACACCAAGGTCTTCCTGAATCTGGTCTGCTACATTCATTGCTTTGAGGGAATCTGCTCCCATATCAAAGAAGGGATCGTCATCACAAAAACCATCTGTTCCCAGTTCGCCACTCCACAAGTCATGCAAATACTGCTTGACATTGATGGCATTGGCAACAGGTGCATGCTGTTCCGTTGCTTCTTGTGCTGTTCTGATATGTTCTGGCCATACATGATTTTCTGCAAATGGATAGGACGGCAACACTGCACGTCTGGGAACGCTGCCATGATAATACTGTTTCCAGTTCACCGTTGCCCCTGCATTGTAAAGCATATGAAATACTTCGTAAATGCTTTCTGTTCCTGTAAGATCGACACTGACTGAATCTTCTGTGGCAGTTTCTTCAAACGCAATCGCCATTTCCCCATGCAGAACATCGGCAAAAAGATAGTGCTCCTTGCGGCATAGTTCTGTCATGACCTGTTTGAATTTTTCTGCATCAAAGGATTTGCTGCCAAGAGTCTCCATCTCTGCTTTTAATTCTGTTACACGAACTGCACCACTCTGCACTTTGACAACCGCATTTCCCATGCCAGAACCCGTATTGGCAGCGGCTTCCATTCCAAGTTCCGCCAGTGCTCTGGCAGCTGCCAGATAAAATACCATTCCCAGATGTTCTTCTTTCAGCCCATCTGCTGCATGAGAAATTGCATCATAATGCTTCCGAAAGACTTCATCTCTGCAAAAAGCACGAATCTTCTCCGCTGAAACCAAGGCATCCCCAGAATATGCAAGAATCACACGATGAGGTTTCGTTTCAGGAACAGGGTGCTGTTCCTGAAAAAATTGCAAAATCTCTTCCCGATTATGGACAACCGCAGAATCTCTAAACCGGTCGTCATTTCTGCCGTAGTTCATTGCTGCACACAACGCTTTAACAGAATCCGAGGACTGTGCAATTTTCGAAGCGAGCACCGCTTTGTACCGTTGTAACGCATCCTCAGATGCTGCACTGATGCTGAATACATCGGTCGATGCTGTTTCTGCTTCCGGCTTCTGCTGCGGATATTCTGTGAGAATTCCAAATACATTTGTTCCGCTCAAGCCCAGCGAGGAAACACCTGCTGTCCGAATGCCAGATTGTTCCCAATGATCCAACGTACTCTGCGGATAAAAAGGACTGTTTTCAAAGTCAATCAATCTATTTGGCTGATGATAATTGGCAATGGGATACCGTTTTTTAAGAGAAAGAGAAGCCACTGCTTTTAAAAGTCCAACTGCACCGGCACAAATGCCCGCATGGCCAAAATTTGATTTAACTGCTCCAAGCGAACAGAAAGCACGTTTCTCTGTAAACTGATGGAACGCATCGCTCAAGCCTTTGATTTCAATCGGGTCACCAATATTTGTGCCCGTTCCATGTGTTTCGATTAAACCGATATTTTCCGGATTCACACCTGCATTTTGAATGGCTTTCACAATGACTTCAGTTTGCCCGTCTGAACTCGGTGATGCCAAACTGTTTGACCGAAAACCATTGTGATTTGCGGCAAATCCACGAATCACTGCATAGATGTGGTCATTGTCACGCTCTGCATCAGAAAGCTTTTTGAGCAAAAACAGGACTGCTGCTTCGCCTGCTACAGAACCATCGGATTCGTCATCAAATGGACGGCATACAGAACTTTTGGAAGCAATGGAAATGCTTTTGTTCTGATATTCAAGGTCTTTGTATAAAGACAAGTTAAGCTGTATCCCACCGCATATTGCACAGTCTGTTTCCCCATGTTCCAGCAAGTCACACGCATATTTTACAGCATAGAGTGCGGAAGAACAACTGGAGTTCACAGCCATAGACACACCATGCAAGTCATAAAAATAGGAAATCTTTGCAGGAATCACAGAAGAGATATTTGTCAGCATCGCATTTTCCGGAAGATTTGCCAGCAGGTCATTATATCCCTTATCTTCTGCCCCCAAAATAACGGCTGTATTGCTTCCACGAAATGCCTTTGTGCTGTAACCTGCATGTTCCAAAAGCTCTGTGGTCATTTCCAACAACATTCTTTGCTGCGGATCGGTCTGATTTGCCTCAATTTTTCCCATACCAAAGTATTCTGGGTCAAACTTGTCAATGTCCTCTAAATACCCTCTTTGAAAACACTTTTCCGGTTCTGTTATGCCGAACAGGGCTGCACGTTCCGGCGAGGGCTTTTTTACCATATTGATTTTCTCACTGAGCAATTTGTCCAGCGTATCCAAATCACTTGCTCCCGGCAGACGAAAGCTGAGCCCAATGATTGCAATATTCATTTAACCATCCTCCTAAAACATCAGTTCCATTGCTCCAGAAGTATCTGCTTTTTGCACATTCCTTCTGCTGTCAATATAGTTTGCAAGCGTGAAAATGCTGCTGTAACTGAACAAATCTGTAATCTGTAAGAAATCATATCCTTCCTGTTTCAACTCATTGAAAATGTTCATACACCGATAGGAATCTCCGCCGATCTCAAAAAGTTTGTCATAGAGATTGATCGTATCCATCTCCAGATTTTTACACCAAATTTTCATGATTTTCTGTTCGGTTTCCGAAAGAAAATGGGAATCTTCAGCAGGTTCTTCCGCTTCTGTATCCTGTACAAATGTGATAAACGCACATTGCACTTGGTCATAGAGTGCTCTGCGGTCAAGCGGTGTCGCTTTTTCTTTCAGGCTGTAATGAATTTCATAGCGTAAATGTGGGTCTGGAAAACCATTTCTAACCAATCCTGTTCGCACTCCGTCAGCATACAAAACGGCTGCATTGTGCTCCATGCTTTTCAGTTCCGCAAGCATTCGTGATGCAGAATCCGTTCCGTCATTGATGATTTGGCAAATCGTTCCAGTTGCTTGTATATCTGTACCATCGGGATAAAATACCCGAACAAGACCTCCCTGCATCTTCTGCAACACATTCTCCGGAAAAACAAAGTTTTTGTCCTGTGCTTCCACAAACAGCGGTTTATCATCTATCTGCACAGTTTCCAATTCTGCATTCGTTCCAAGATAGCAAATGGTATGATATTTCTGTTTCAGCTTGAAGTATGTCTTTTTATTCCCACAGAACTGCCATTCCCGTTCCACATCGCTCACGACTGGTTCTCTTTGTAAGGAAATCATCGGGAAATGACCACGATTGGCATCAGAAGGAATCTGACAGATTTCCGCATTCGATACTGCATCAAATGACAAGAGAGCATCATAAGCCTTGATAACGGACTGAATTTGCTGTGCATAAAGAATCCGCAGCAGAGCCGTATTCACTTTCCCCGTAATATCATAGGGCATATCTGCAATCCAGATTGGAATGAAAATGCCATATTTCTCCTCCAGTGCACCATATCGTTCCGGAATCGCAGGTGACGTACAGCAAACCGCACAATAACGTCTTCCATCATAATTTTCTGTTCTGATATATAAATCTTGGCATCCGATTGCTTTCGCAATTTCTGCATACATCGCTTCATCTGCTGTTTCTGCAAAAGAATTGGCATATTCCTGAAACCACGCAGGAATATAGGCACGTTCGCACTGGGTCGAATCTGCAATTACCATTGAAATGGATTCTTTTAATGCCATTGCCAGTTTCTCAATTTTTGCATCGGAATAAAGCAAGCTGTGGAAAGTGATGCTGATTTCAGAATGTTCCTCATATTCATATACGGCAAACGACAAATCATAGTCAAAGTTGTCTGCGTTCTCTTCTGTATCCATGACAAGTTCAACTGTCACAGCATCTTGTCCCACAGCCGTATCAGATGATACATAATGCTTTTGTTTTCTAATGCTATAGAGCACCTGATAGCATGGATGTCCGCCTTCGATTTTTCGATTATCGAAGCAGTTGAGCATTTCATCAATTCCAATATCCATATATCCGATGCCATCAAACATGTCTTTCTGGATTTGTTTCACCCATTCACAGAAATGGGTATTTCTGTCCGCCCGTACACGCTGTACCAACATATTTGCAGTAATTCCCATCATATCTGTATGATGGGGATTATTTCGATTCAAGTAAGACGATGCAAATACAATCTCTGGTGTTTTGCCGAAAGCACTGAGAAGATTGGCAATCACTGCTAGATAAAAGCTGTAGGAAGTCATTCTGTGCTTTTGAATCAGGGAATTGACAGCAGCCGTTTCCGCAGCATCCAGTTTGATGGTAACATGGTGTGAAGGTGCTGGTCGGTATTCCAAACGGGGTGAATCTGTCGGAAATGTTACAATCTGCACGGCATTTTCAAGTTTTTCTTTCCAATATGCAATACACTGTTCCCGCCGTTTTTTCATCGCTGGTTCTGTCTGGCATTGACTATACGTAAAATAGCTGATGCCTTTTTTGGTGATTTTCTGACCAGAAAGTGCTTTTTTCAAATCTTCTAAGAAGATACCAATGGAATAGCCATCCGCTGCAATATGATGTATCGCAACATCCAAAACAAATCCATTTTCCACTTCCTGAATCTTGCACTGAAAAGGCCCTTTTCGCTCCAAATCAAACACGCCGTCCATGGAATCTGTATCCGATAAGATGCAGATTTCCGCATCTTCTGTGATGTATTGAAATACAGATTCTCCTAACGCAAAAAATCTTGCCTTTAGGATTTGATTGGCATCTGCAACCGCCTGCAGTGCAGCCGTGATTTGCTCACGGCTGACATTGCCTCGGATTTTTACCTGAAATCTGATGTTGTAATATAGATTTTGTTTTCCTTCATCCCGTTTGTACAAGAACCAGATGCTTTTCTGTTCCAGAGAAACCGGATAAATATGGTATTCTGTCCCATGCTCTGCAATCAGTTTCAACAAAGCACGCTTTTGGTCATCGGTCAAGCTGTCAATCTTATCAAAAGGTAGATTCATTTCCTAATTCCTTATTCCTTTCCCATCATTTGCAAAAATCCTGCTGCTTGGCGTTAATCTTGCGGTGGCTGAATGAATCCAGTTTTCACAAAATAATCCAATACCCGGAACAGGTTCTCCTCATCCATGCAACGGAACGAAAAACCAACCCGTTTCAGTGCTTCCATGGTTTTTCTGGAGGAAACCTTTATTGTCCCAGAGTTGATGCCTTCCTGTGTAATCAGTTCCGGAAGTGCTGCATATTGTTGCAGGGCTTCGGAATGTTCCATCTTCTGTCGGAACAACTGAATCCACTCTGGCAGACTCACTTTTTTCAGCCGATAGCCATAGTGTTCTACCCATGTAAAGATGTCATAATCCCAGCGATCATCATAGAGATTATAATTATGCCCTCTATCATCGGTTTCTTGCTGACCAAGCACCGCAATCGCACCAGCGATAACATCCACAGGAACAAACATGACTACATCTTCGGAGAATTCCGGAGATGCACCCACTTCAATGCACAGCTTTAACATCAGCCAGAAGTAGTTATCATAATGACTCCGTCCGGTTTTGGAATCACCCGATGTTCTGGCAATTCTGAACGAATTGCACTTGACACCATGTGTTCTTGCCTGTGCGATGAGATATTCTGCATCATGTTTCGTCCGGCTGTAGGCGGATTTCACATCATATTCCCGTGTAATTTCACTGTCTTCATCCGGCGTAGCACCAGTCCAATTTCCATAAACCACCAGTGAAGAAACAAAGTTAATTTTCTTTCGTTTTCCGGTTGTAGCAATCCGAATGATTTCACCGGTTGCTTCTACATTTTCTTTTTTCAGCTGGTCATAGGTGTACAGGAAATTTACATGTGCACCATTGTGATAAATCACATCGACCTGATTGCAAATCAAGTCATAATCCTTGCTGCTCAATCCGAGCTTATCTTTCGATAAATCACCGCAAATCACCTTGATCCGACTGGAATCCAATGTCAAACCGTACTTTTCAAAAGAATCTTGCAACCGCAACAGACCCTTTTCCTCTGTTTCTGCTCTCACAAAAGCATATATCAACACATTTGCATCATTCTGAAGCAAGCTGGAAATCAAATATACTCCCACAAAACCAGTACTTCCCGTCACAAACAGCGTTTGGTTGCCAGTCGCTTCTTCTTGTGCATCGCCAAGATATCTGGTACAATCCAGCAAATCTGTGTCTTCTTCTGTATGGCCGCTGTTTCCTGACACCGCCTTGACCAATCCATCTACAGTTGGGTCAGAAATCAACGCCTGAAAATCAACTTCACAGTTCCAGCCGCTTTCTACTTCATACAGCAGCTTAGAAATCAAAAGGGAATTGCCGCCCAAATCAAAGAAGTTATCGAAAATACCAATATTCTTGACATCCAGAAGGTCTTCCCAGATTTTCAGCATTTTTTTGTGGCCTTCTGACAAGTTCACTTCATTACTGCGAATCTCGCTTTGTGCACGAATCAAATCTGCTCCGCAGGCTTCTGTAATCAAGTGCTTCTGTTCTTCCGAAATCAGATATGTATCAATATCTTTTCTTTTCACATTCTCGCACTTCTTCTCCAGCACTGCTAGATTCCCCAGTGCCGATGCATCTGTACCAAACACACTCAACTTTGGTTTGTATTCGTCTGTAATCTCGCTTCTCCGCACAACAGAATCTCGGTCAACGCCCACAAGAGCATTGTGCTGAACATAACTGGAAAGGTATTCAAAATAATCTGCGGATTTGTCGGTATCATTGCCTTCAAATCCAAGCTGATGCAGAATGGATGCAGATGCTTTTTTCATAGAAGCAGACATATTGCCGCTCATTCCAGTGTTTTCCCATTCACCATAGGCAATGGAAAAGATTTTGTTCGGTGCTTTGGATTCCATATACCGGCAAAATGCCTGCTGGAATGCGTTTGGAGCGGTATAACGGCTCACTGCTGTGCCGCCAAAATAACCATACAGAGAGGAAACAACTGCCAGTGCTCCAGCATCATATTTTTCACGGAGCATTTCCATATGAACAGTTCCCATGATCTTCGGGCTTGCAACTGCATAGAAGGAATCCACATCTTCGTTTTTTAGCAGATAATCCGCTGCTTTTTCTTCATCGCAACTTACATTGTCCATGCTCCGGAATTTACCTGCACAGTGAATGATTGTGCTGAGCTTGCTTTCAAACTGCTTAGATGCAAATTGGATGGCTTTGTCTACTGCATCCAAATCGCAGACATCTGCCTGCTGATAAATAATATGACCGCCGCATGCATTCAGGCTGCGAATCTGATCTTCGACCTGTTTCTCGCTCTTTGTACCAATAACCAGAATATTTGCCTGATATTTTTCTGCAAGCCGCTTTGTAAGAATATATCCTACGCCGCCTGTTCCACCTGTAATCAGAATAAACTTCTGATACTGCGTGAGCTGGTATGGTACTCGTGCTTCATCATGTTCAATGCTTCGGAATGCATAAACATAGCGTTCCCCATGTCTATAGATGACTTCGGAATGTGTTTCATAAGCGGACAATTCTGCAATCGCTACATCCAGTCCAGCATCTCCAATGTCAATCATATGGGACGTAAGATTGCCAATTTCTTGATCCATCCCCTTGATTGTACCACGCAGAATACCATTATTGAGATGATGCTGTTCATCTCCATCAACAAAGAACGTATGCTTTAAAAGGATAAACAATTCTCTGTGTCTGTCTGCCTGCAAGCCATCCAGTGTTTTACTCAGGTTGATGAGGCGATGAATCGTTTCACGAAGTGCTTCTTCTGAAAGTTCTGTTTGGTCATTGAAGAATCCCGTATAAACAATTTGATCTGCCGCCTGTAAATCTTCTGTTCGTTTGTATCCCTTTTGGAGCAAGCATTCACAGAACTGCTCGTTGATGTCACTTTCGCCGAATACATATACGGTACTGTCCGCAAGCTTTTCTGCTGGCAGCAGATTTTTCCGCATGAAGTACTCTTCGATTGCAAAGAATGTACTTTTCTTTCTGTGACAATATGCCTTTTCTTGCTTTTCAAATGCTCCATCCATATAGAATTTTCTAATTTTGCTTCTCTGCCGTTTTCCAATATCCGTTTTTTCCATATATTTTGCATCTACTGGCATGATGTACTTGGCATTCAAATGAAATTTTTGGAGAATATCATTTCGAATTCGACTGATGACTTCTTTGCCTGTTTCAAAATCAGTGTCAATAATATCATGATTTTTCGGAACAAAGAAGATTGCAAGATCTTCCTCTGATTTTCCATGCGGAATAATCCCGCAGGCAATGCTGCACGTTGGTTCAACACCGTCCACCATTTCGACTGCATCCTCAATGTCCTGGCAGAAATAGTTGACACCATTGATGATAATGATATCCTTTTCACGCCCTGTGAGAACAAGAATATTCTGATAGATATATCCTCGATCTCCAGTCTTGAAAAATCCATCTTCGGTAAAGGAATCTGCATTTGCCTGATCATTGTGATAATAGCCCTTTGTGATGGTAGTTCCTCTGACTTCAACATCACCGACTTCCCGTTTTTTCTTAATGTTGCCTTGCTCCGTAATCCGAATTTCAATGCCCCGCAATGGTTCTCCACAAGGAACAAATCGGTCACTGTCTGAAATGGTATCTGGTGACAAATCTCTGTAATATGTAATACCGGAAGAGGTTTCTGTCATACCAAATGCCGGTACTACACAATCTGGTGAAAAGCCGTATTTTTCAAGATTTTTCAGAAACAAGTGTAAGGTCTTAGCAACATTTGCCTCGCCACCGGAAATAAAATTCTTTATGCTGCTCAAGTCCCAGCCATAATCGGTATCCGGATCTATATGCTTATTAATCAGCGAGAATGCAAACAACGGCGACCATGTCATTGTTACACGATACTGGTCACAAAAATCCAGCCATTTCAATGGATTTTTAAGAATCATATTCACATCAACTTGAATTTGTTCTGCCAGTGTATAAGTATCTCGCAGATGGAACATGACGATTCCGCCAACGTGTGTCAGTGGTAGCCAGTTGAGTGAAATTTCCTGCGTTGTCATGTGATTCAGTTCACAAGTACCCTTGGAACGGAAAATCAAATTTCTCTGTGTAAGCATAACACCTTTTGGCATTCCGGTGCTTCCAGAGGTAAACATAATCAATGCTGTTTCATCCAAATCTGGAATCTCTGGTGAAAATGCAGAAGCATCCTGCTTGAGTTCCTCCGGTGTCATGACCAAGAGCTGTTCGCTGCCCTCTAACCGCTTTAAGCCATGCATACGTTCTCTTACGGAAGGTTCGGTTACAATCAGCTTCGGTCTAAGCAGAGAATTGATGTTTATCAACTTTGTAAGTGCGGCACACGATGGGTCGTCATAATCGGAAGCAGTTTCTAACGGCGAGAAAATAACACCCGTCATCATGCATGCCCAAAAGGTTTCCAGAAAACCCTTGCGTTCATCGGTCTGGAAAATTGCAATATCGCCCTTATGAATGCCAAGCTTTTGGAATCCTGCTGCAATCCGAAGTGCCTCATCGAGTAATTCCTGATAGGTCTGATACTGTTCTGACCCGTCTTCATGAATATAACGGATTCCCTTTCCAGTATCAGCAGCTTTTTTCAGGACATCATACAGGCTGTTTCTGCCGCATTCCTCAAATGTGATTTCACCGCCGCTGATCCATGCATCTTCCTGCTCTACATTGGTAACATATTCCTGCGGAATAATCTTGTTGACTGCTTTTCGGTCAAGTTCCTTTCCACAGTTGAGATAGCTTTCATAAATACCGCAGAGATGTTTGTCATCTGACAGTTCTGCTTCCAGCTCTCTTACGGTTTCGCTGTCGATGACGGTCATTTGTTCCATTTTTCTGAAATCCGGATTGCCATTTTCCGCATACGGCAGATACGGCAAAACTACAATTCTAATAGATGCATACTCGCTGCCGAGTGCATCACAAAGCAATTTTGATACCTGACGGGCTGCATATCCTGCATTGGAAACACAGAAAATAATCCGTTTTGCTTCATAATAGATACAGTCTGTAATCTGCGAGAATGAACGCAACGCTTCCATTGCAGTTGTGTAGGAAATCCATGCACCTTTTACACAAAGCAACGAATCCACCCGTCCCGTAACGGCAACTGACCCATCTGGAAAACGAATCCCACGATATGCTGTCGGGCATTTTTCTTCCCCAAAAACGACCTTGCCTTCCACTCTGGGCGGAAGACTTCTGCCATTCTGATTGACGACATCAAGTGCTTTGCGGTCAATACTCATGAGCTTCTGAACAATCCGCTTATGTCCCATCACCGTTTCTTCCACCATCTTGGAAACAAACAGCGGAGATGACAATACCGGAATGTGAATCCACTTGATTCGCTTTTCTTTCAAAATTGCATGGAACGTATGAATATCTGCAATTTCTTCGCCAAACGTCATAACATAAGCATCTTCTGGCAACTGTTGTGCATGAGCAGCATTCAAATTTGATACTGACATCATATAGATGTCCTTGCCCGCACAAATCTCATCTGAAAACGTCACAGAATTTCCGCTCAGCAATCCTGCAAGCCACAGGAACGAATATAGAGAAGCTTGCTCATCATAGACAAAATTCAACTCGCCCTGTTTTTGAATCATTCGTTTGTAAAATGCTGAAAACTGTTCCATGACAGCTGCATCTATCCGCTGACCATACAAACAGATATTTCCTTGCATCTGTGATACAGATGCAAGGTGGCTTTCTGTCCATTTGTCTTTTTGAATGACTTCAATTCCATCCGGCACGCCGTTCAACAGACTGTAATCTGTCAAAATCAGCGAAATATTCTCTTTTTGCAATTCTCCAGCCAGAACAGAAACGGCTTCTGTCCGGCTTACCAGACCAATCGTTCCACCTTGTTCCAAAACACACAGCGATGCATGGATAAAATTCTGGTCATCCGCAAAAATCAATGCAACCTTTTTTCCACGAACAGGTATCTCTACTGCAACGCTACTACAACTTGTTCCAATTTGAAAATTCATGATTTAAAGCCCCTTTCAATCATATTCATGATAAATCCCATCTGTTAAAAATCTGTCATCTGCTTAAACTTGTTTTCGATTCATCCGCACTGCACCAATGGTATACAACAACGCCGATACCACAAGAATCCCAATGATATAAGGCAATGTGCCTGCAAGTCCCTGTCCATGTTGAACTTGTTCCAATGTTTCAATTACCCATCGGGTCGGGCAAATACTTCCGATGACCTGCAAAGGCTTCGGGAATAGATGGAAATCAAATACTGCACCGGACAGAATACACATTGGCAACGGAATCATATACAACAATGACCATGAGAATTCCTGCGTTTTGCAGAACGTGGAAATTAGTACTGTATAACCGGTTGCGAGAACATTGGCCAGTAACATAATCAACAGGAATATAATTTTATGTTTTAGTCCAAAGTTGAATTTGAAAAGCATCATCAAGAAGAAGTAAATCGTTGTTGGAATGATGGAGTTGACAAGACAAACCGCAGAGATACCGGATAGCTGAAGCAGCGGATTTTTTCCGCTTAAATAAATTCGTTTTCTCACACCCTTGATTCGCTCCATAATCAAAATATCCGACAGCATTGCAATGCCTGTGAACATTTTATAAATCATAAAGCCCATGGAATCGTTGACGGGTGTCCCTGCCTTATGGGTTTCACGATAGGCGATTGGATTCTGCGTATCAGTCTGTGGTGCAACAGAATAATCAATCAAATCTTTGAAATACGCAATCAAATCGTTTTTACCCTCTGCCGCAATAAAGCGAACGCCTTTTTCATGGTTCTGAACGCTCTCTGAAAAGTTCTCTTCCAATACTACAACCAGTACACTGTTGCCCGAAAGTACAGAACTTTTTGCTGCATCCACATCGCTGCCTTCTTCCACGGTGATGCCATCCAGTTCTTTCATGGAATTGACCACATCCTGTGACATCTGTGTTTGCTCCTGGTCAATGACAATGATTTTATTGTCTGTTCTGAAGGTCAGAAAAAAGGTAATAAAGAAAAGCATATAGATTGGAACTAACAGCGTGATGATGATATACTGACTCTGCCTGGTCAGCAGCTTAAACGCATATTTTAATGATGTCATCTTGCAGTTTCCTCCTTTTTGGTCATTAGAATCGACAAGATTGTAAAGACCAGTGCCAGTACACCCCAAATGATAATCGCAACATAATAGCTGTTGCTCATAATTCCTTTATGAAGTTCAATCAGAGATTTATTTGTCCAGTATAGCGGTGAGATCTTAATACAATAAGATACGAGCTTCATATTTTCTAGTGTGCTGATTGGTGCAAAAGAACCGCCAAGGAAACCAAACAAAGAAGCGACCACAATGATAACCTGTTGGAACAGTGTCTTGTTCTTTACCAGAAGTGCTGCAAACACACCAAAAGCTGCCGTAAACATCGCAATCAGTGCATATTGGATGTAAATCTTTCCTGTATCTGCTCCCCAGCTGACATGTAGGAAAGTCGCAGAAATGAAGTGAACAATCACAACCTGTAAAATACCTGCCAACAGGGCAAGCAACATTTTAGAACCAATATAACTCAAAAGTGAAGAACGAGAAACAATAATTCTGGAAAGTGTTTTATTTTCCCGTTCATTGAAAATATCCAGTCCGAAGATGATTGCTAAAAACAAGATGACAAAACCAGTTTCTGCAAACACGAAATATTCATTGGCGTTGGTTCGTTCCACATTCAGAATCTCGGTTTCTGTAATATCCGCAGCCGATTCCTTACCAACCATTTCTCCAAACAGAACACGAATCAACTTGGATGCGTCCTGCTCCATGTATTCTGAAGCATAGTAGCGGTATCCGTTTTGCGAATCAAACCCAATCCATGCCGCTGCTTTTTGCTGGTCAACTGCATGCTTGCCTTCCTCTTCACTTGCAGCACTGGTCACTTCAATGTCCATATCGGATTCTATGCGGTCTGCAAACTGTGCAAATTCTTCATTGTCTGTTCTGAGTTCCGCAGGACTATAAAGAATCACTGCATGGTTGAAAAAGTTCACGTCCGGTGTCATATAAGAGCGAAGAATAAAACTGAATACCAGAACAATTGCCACTGGCAACAACACAATGAATGCGATATTGCCCTTGCGTTTCAACAGCTTTTTCAGTTCAAAAACAAAAAATTTCAAAATCATTCGTCTCTAAGATCCTTTCCAGTAAGCGATAGGAAAATATCCTGCAATTTCATTTCTGTACTGTTGATATTCACGATCTTGACCCCTGCGTTTGCAATCGGACGAATGATACTAAACAAATCCTCAGACCGACTGGTCAAAGTACAGGTGATCTTCTGTTCGGAAACTTGTACATTGTCCACAAAACGGATTCCCTTTAATTCCTCAGCTGCTCGCATCGCCTGTGCGGGTTCTCCAAGATATTCAATGAAAATATTTTGCTTTCCAGAAATCTGTTTTCTGATCTCATCAATTGTACCGCAAGCTATAATATTAGCAGAATCAATAATTACAATTTTATTACAGATTGCCTCCACTTCTTCCATATAATGCGTTGTATAAATGACCGAAGTGCCCTTCTGATTCAGTTTGATAATTTCGTTGAGAATATGATCTCTCGACTGCGGGTCAATCCCGACGGTTGGCTCGTCCATAATAATGAGCTTTGGTTCATGTGCAATGGAGCAGGCAATATTCAAACGGCGTTTCATACCACCAGAGAATGTGCCGGCACGCTTTTTTCCAGCATCCTGAATGCCGGTTTCTTCCAATGCTTTTTCTGTCAGTTCTTTGAGCTTTGCCCCACGGAATCCATACAGACTGCAAAAGAATTCTACATTCTCATAAGCCGTAAATTCAGGATAAATCGCAAGTTCCTGCGGAACTAACCCCATATTCCTTTTCCATTCATCAAATGTTTTTCCATCTCCATAACGGATCGTACCGCTGTCCGGCTTGAGAAGTCCTGAAATCATATTGATTGTGGTACTTTTTCCTGCACCGTTTGGCCCTAACAGCCCTACAATGTCCTGCGGTTCTACTTCAAAGCTAATGCCATTTACCGCAAAGGTGTTCCCCTTATCATAGCTTTTCTTGAGATCGCTCACTTTTAAAATGCTCATCGCTTACTTCACCTTGTTCCTATCCTTTTCAATCATGGTTTTTATTTTTTGGCATACTGTTTCCAGCTGGCTGTTCAGATAGAAGTGATTTCCCGGAAATGCATCATAAGAACAGCCGCCATCTGTATGTGCTTTCCATTTCTGAACATCTTCCGCAGTTACATATGCATCTTCTGTCCCATAAAAAACATGTACGGGTGTATGAATTACAGAGCCGCTGCGAATCTGATAGGTTTCAGCAGCAGAAAAATCATTGATCAAAAGCGGAGCGTAGAATGTGTCAAATGCTTCCGTATATAAAACGTCTTTTGATGTCACGCCGCCAAATGTAATAATCGTCTTTTTCAAAGCTTCTCCGCTCAATGTATGCACCGGCGGCTGTACACGATCAAAATTTGTTCCCGCAGACGACAGAAAAACCATCTGTGGCAAATCAAGTTCATATTCCGTAAACAATGCAGCCGTTTCAAACGCAACCAGTGCTCCCAGACTATGCCCAAAAAATCCGAATGGCATATCTGTATCAGGCACAATTCCTTCTAATGCTGCTTCTGCCAGTGCCCTGACATCTGGAATCAGCGGTTCATCCGCTCTCGTTTCATGTCCGGGATACTGTATGGGCAGAATCTCGATGTTATCTCCGAACAGTTGATTCCAGCCGGAATAATAGGATGCACTGCCACCGGAATACGGAAAGCAGAACAATCGAAATTCTGGATGTTTCGGGCTGTTGCCACTGTTCAGAATCCATTTATTTTCCATTGCACACTCCTATTCTCATCGAATGCCGACTTTAATTGCCAGCTTGCCTACCATATTATTTTTTCCCTCATACAATTCTTGATGAGCAATTGCCAGTTCATCCCATTCATAGACCTTTGAAACATAGGGGCGAATATCATATTTTTTAATGAGCTGATAAAATTCTTCCCACTCTTCCTGTGTGCCGCCATGACTGCCCTGAATCCGTTTTTGCATCAGCCAAAGATGTCTTAAATCCAATGTTCCCGTATATCCGCTGGTTGCACCGCAAAGAACGACCATGCCGCTTGTGTCACACACGAACAATGATGTTGGCAATGTATCTTCACCGGAATGCTCGAATACGATTTTCGGCAACTTTTTTTCTCCAACGATTTTCCAGATTTTCCGTCTGAATTTCAAGACAGAATGCAACCATTTTCTCTGACTGTCCGGGTCAGAAAAATCAGAAACTGGTCCCCAATGGTCAAACTCTGTTCGATTGATATAGCCCTTTGCCCCGAACTTCATACACAGTTCACCACGTTCTTCACTGGATACTACAGCAATGGGAATGCCGCCCAAATGATGTACCAGCTGGATGGCGATATGGCCCAAGCCGCCTGCACCGCCCCATACCAGTACAACATCTCCTTTCTGCAATTGGTTGCCTTCCCAGTGTGTAAGCATCCGATAGGCTGTTACACCCGTTGCACTGATGCAAGCATCTTCATACCAGTTATATTCCGGCGGTGCAGCCAAAAGCTGTACTTCCAGCACACGGCTGAACTGTGCAAACGCACCCCAGTTTGCTTCATAGCCCCACATTCTTGCGGTCGGGCTGGCAACAGGATCTACCCCGCTTTTTACAACCGGGCAGTTTTTATCATATTGCAGACCGCCTGCAATGACCTTATCACCGACCTTAAACTTTGTAACATTCTTACCGACAGCGTAGACAATGCCACCCGATTCTGAACCGCAGATATGGAAATCTCTGTGAATGTCACCATAATTTCCATTATCATTGATGACGTTCTTCGGCTTTCCAAGGCTTGCCCAGACCCCGTTATAATTCACACCAACTGCCATATTACAGATGAGAATGTCGTCATCCCGCACTTCTGGAACATCTACAATTTCCACTTTAAATGCGGATTCTGGCGTTCCAAGTCGTTCTGTACGAATCGTCCATGCGTACATTTTTTTCGGGACAACACCAATCGGCGGAATTTCACCAATTGGATAAAGCTTTTCTGTTCTTTCCATATTTCCTCACTTCTTTCAGCAATTTGTTTTCTATAAATGCATCAAAGCATTGCAAGCAAATCATTGATATCTTTTGTGCATTCCGTATTTGTTTCTTCCGACTGCTGCTCAGATTGTACTGTTTCTGGGATTGTTTCTTGAGCGGAAGAAGTACCTGCTCTCTTCTGGATAACTTCGTAAAGTTCCGCAATGGTATTGATGTCAAACAGTTCGTTCACATCAAATGCAATCCCATAATGATTCCGAATCTCAGTGGCAATGACCAGTGCAGCAAGCGAATCAATTTCATGGTCAAACAAAGATTCCTTTTCATCCTTGATCTCAATATTCGCCGCATCCTGCACCAGTGCAATCAACGCTGTATACTGGCTGTTTACAGGATTGCTGGAAGAAGCAGGCACTGTTTCTTCCTTTTCTGTTTCCGTTTCAAAACGCTGCACCTTACGAAGTTTCTGATAACAATACTCTGTATCCCACGCATAAGTTGGCAAAGACACCTTCTGGCATTCCTGTTGTTCTGAGAACGCAGCTGTTTGAATGGAATTGCCACTGCACCAGATATGACCGATTGTTTCCATCATTTGTGCAGCTGTTGATTTGTTTTCAGCATCGCCAAACATACTCAAAACAGTTGTATGTTTGTTCTTTTTCCGGATTTTTTTGATTTTCTTATCCAGATTTGATGTAAGACCAATTTCAAAGAATAGGCATTTTTGCTCTTTGTCGATTTCTGCAATTGCCCCCTTGAAATCGACACGATTTCTCGTCTGTGCAACCCAATATTCTGCATCGGTGAAGTTTGGCTGCTGTGTTCCTGTCATACAGGTCGAACGCATCATGATTTGCGGCTGTTGGAATCTGACTGTTGCAAGGCACTGTCTGAATGCATCACAGATGCATTCGACTCCGAAATAGTGGCCGCCCCGTTTCATTGGCATTTCCACATAGGCAATTTTATGATGTTCCAGCGTTTCTTTCAGTGTAGCAATGCCCTTTGCTGTTCCCGAAACCGTCAGACGAGAAGGAGCATTGACCGCAGAAATTTCTGTTTCCTGGTTGAGCAGTGTTTGAATCTCTGCTTCCTCTCCAATGACCGTCAACATTCCGCCTTCCGGTGTTTTTGCAAACAGTTCTGCTCTTTTCAGACAAAGCATCAAAGCATCTTCCAAAGAAAAAATGCCGCTCACGCACGCTGCAATGTACTCTCCAAGACTGTATCCCATCACCGCCTTCGGAACAAGTCCAAGCTGCATCCACATCTTTGCAGCACTGTATCCAAAGCTGAATGTCACTGCCATCAAATATTCTTCTGGCAAATCTCCCTGACGGAGATGCATCAGCACATCACACCCTGTTAAATGCTGAATTCCGGCACAGCACGCATCAAAATGCACTTTGAAATCCTCTGACAATGCATACATCTCTAAAATTTTCTGACCGTTTACTGCATTGCTGCCAGAGAACACAAAAATCACATCCGAGCCTGTGGAATTTCGGGAATCGCAAGGGCGAATGCTTCTCTTCATTTCTTGTATCAATTCGCTACGATTGCCTGCAAATGCTGCACGATAGCGATAGGTTCTCCGACCGTTTTCCAACTCCCAAGCGATATTCTCCAAAGGCGTGGAATGCTGCTCCAGAAAATCCGCATAACGTCCAACCATGTTCTTCAGGGAATCTTCACTTTTTGCACTCAGTAAAATTAATGCATCCTGCTCCGGTTTCTGTACCGGCTTTTCATTCGGATATGCCTCTAATACCACATGGCAATTTGTTCCACCAATGCCAAAAGAGCTGACACCCGCAAGTTTTCGTTCTGCATTCCAATCGCAATAGCAGTCTGCAATCTCCAAGCAACTATGCTCTAACGCTTCGTTGACGGTATCTACATGAATCGTAGGAACAAATTTTTCATGATACAGCATCAGGGCTGTTTTGATGAAAGCAGCAACCCCAGCTGTATAATTCAAATGTCCCACGTTGCTCTTCACAGAACCAATCCAGCATTTTTTCTGACGATTCGGGGATAATACCGTTTCCATTGCCTGAATTTCTGTCGCATCCCCCAGAACAGTTGCTGTTCCATGGCATTCCACATAACTCACATCCGCAGGGTCAATATCTGCTCTGGCATATGCCTCTGTTATCGCCCTGATTTCGCCGTCTAATCCCGGAGCACTATAAGTTGCCTTTTGGCTGCCGTCATTATTAATAGCAGATCCCTTAATCACTGCATAAATGCGGTCATGGTCACGCTGTGCATCCTCTAAACGCTTGAGCACAACTGCTCCAACGCCATTTCCAGGAACAAATCCATCTCCTTTTTTGTCAAAGCTTCTGGTATAGCCGTCTGATGAAATCGTTCCTTCTGCATGATAATAGCCGTCCTGTGGCATGTAGACAGAACTGCCGCCTGCTATGCAGACATCGCATTCATAGTTTAAAAGAGATTGGCAAGCATAATGAACAGCTGCAAGAGAGGTTGCACAAGCTGCTTTCAGATTCATGCCTGGACCTGTCAAATCAAGAGCATAGCAAATTCTTGAAACAAAAGAACTGTTGAGAAACAACTTTCTGACAGTATATTCCATCTCCTGGCGTTCTCCGCCCAGAATTCGTTCCCAAACATATTTAAACTCATCTGAGCCAGCAAACAGTCCAATCGTTTCTGCTTCCCCACCGATGCATCCGCCATCTTCCATTGCTTCATAGACGGTCTGCATGAAAAGCCGCTGCTGCGGATCCATCATGGAAGCTTCCTGCTTTGAAAAACCGAAAAAACGATAATCAAAGTCATAAACATTCTGGAGCTGACCATATGCAGATACCCATCCATAGTCTTTCTTTTCGCTACATCTTGTGATGCAGTCACGACCGTTTCTAAGATTCTCCCAGAATTCTTCCGGAGAATCTGCCATTGGAAAATGACAAGCGATACCTATTACAGCAATATCAAATTCTCCTGTTTCAAATTGTTCCCTCATCTCAATCCCCACATTTCTTTTCAAATTCGAATGCCTGTTCCTGTGCTGTGCCAGAACGACGTTTTTTCAGCAGTTCCATTCGCTCTTTCAGTTTGTTTCTCGCAACGCCTGTATCCGGACGCACAGCACCCCGAATCCTTTCTTTATCTTCTTTATTTTGACTGCTGCTATGGTCAATCAGATTTGCCATTGCTTCTATGGTTGCAGCTTGCAGCAATTGTACAATTTCTACATCTTTCCCCGTTTTCTCTTGAATCAGCATTTTCATTTTAAATAGCTGGAGAGAATTTCCGCCAACATCAAAGAATTTTTCATCTGTTCCAAAATGATTTTGTCCCAAAAGCTGTTCCCAAATCTCCATTAAGATGGCTTGTGTTCCACCAGTAACTGTGGTTTTTTTGCTTTTTCGGTGCGTTTCCGCAATTTCCTTGAGTGCCTCGTAATCGGTTTTTCCATGTGCCGTCAGCGGAATCTCCGAAATCGAAATGACCTCCGCAGGAACCATGTAATCCATGCACCACTCTTTCATTGCTGTTCTGATTTCATCGGAGCGGTCTTCTGTCCCCTTCACAAATCCGACCAACCGCTCTTCTGCACAGAGGACAACATCGAACCAAACAGAACCGCTGCATTTCAGACCAGTTTGAATAATCTCTTCCAATTCAATTCGATGTCCATTGATTTTAATTTGTTTGTCTTTTCTGCCGCAGAACACGATGTTTCCTGTTTCATCGTAATATCCCAAGTCACCGCTTCGATACATCAAATCTTCCGGATAATAGGGGTCTGGTAAAAATACTTCATTCGCTTTTTTATGCAGGTAATGCTGTGCGATTCCCACACCTGAAATGACCAGTTCTCCCATTTCGCCCACAGGAAGCAAATTTTCGTTAGAATCCATAATATAGACTCTCTTATTAAAAATAGGTCTGCCAATCCGAACGGTTTCACACTCTGAAAGTTCACGAAGCGAATACTTCATACTTGTTGATACACTGGTGCATTCTGTTGGACCATATACATTGAGCACTTTTAATTTGGAATTTGGTTTATCTTGATAGAGCACATCTATCATGCTCTTATCTAGTCGTTCTCCGCCAAGAACGGCATATTGCAGAGAAGAAATTGCATGATAGCCATGTTCTCTGTCTGCTTCCAGAATTGCATGAAACAGCCGTGGCACACAATTCACAACGGTTGGTTGAAAAGCTTGCATGATTTTCAAAATACGGGCAATATCAAACAAATTCTGGCTGCCAAGCAAAAGCGTGCATCCTGTTAGAAGCGTCGCAAAGATATTCTTTACAGAAGCATCAAATCCAAATGCATTGAGCAGCAGCACGCAACTATTCGTATGCAACTCCACTTCATCTGCATACCAGAAAGTAAGATTCAATAAATCGTTGGAGCAAATGGGTGTTCCCTTTGGAGCACCAGTTGTACCAGAAGTATAAATGATATAGCAGCAGGGATTTTCAATTGTCTGTATGCTATCTGGCAACGGCGGGCATGATGAATCAATTCCCTTATAGAAAGGAATTTCCTTCACGCCATCAAATTCTTGTTCAAAATCCTGAGAAGTAACAATTAGCTTATCCGTTCCAGAATCTTGTAAAATATATGTCACCCGTTTGGTTGGATAATCGTTCTCAAGCGGGATATATGCTGCTCCCAATTTGATTAATCCGTAGATTGCAGCAATGGTATACACAGTTCGATAACCTGTTAAAGCAATGCGGTCGCCTGCTTGAACGCCCTTGCTGTGAAAATACGCAGCAGCATTTTCTGCCATTTCAAATACTTGTGCATATGTATACTCTGTATCTTCTGCAATAACAGCGATTTGATTTGGCACACGTTCTGCGACTTTCCGAAACAACTCAAAAATATTTTCGCCTTTCTGATAAGGCTTGATCTCTCCTATGCAGTATTTTGGTATTTTAGATTCCATTTACAATCTCCTTTATTTTTTATTTATAATAAGTATAAATTAATTATACTACATAAATAGATCCATAATTTTATACTTAGAAGATATTATAATGTATTTTCAACGAACAATACATGGTTAGCACCTCCTAACTATTTACTAAAAAAATAAATAGAATCGTCTTTCTATATGATATAGAAATCTAGGAGAATGGCTGTTGTTTTTCTCTTGACACAAACCAGCACGCACTTAGTTAGCATATGCTAACTATCGTTAGTATTAGTATAGCATTCTCTGTCGAATTCGTCAATATTGCCCATTCATTTTCATCATATTAAACCAATAAATCCAACATAAAGAAAAATATATGGATAAGAAAACCAAAAAATCTATTTTGCGTGACAAAGTAATAAAATGCTTTATTTGCTTCTCATTACTTCTTACTATAGAAAAACTCTTATGAAATAATCATAAGAGTTTCTGTTATTCACGTATAATTTTTTAACACAAAGTTAGAATATGCATTAAAGTTAACTTCACACTTTTTGTGATGTTTGTACAAATTCGAGCAACTTCCGCCGACAGATGATATTTTTTGTAATTATAAAAAAATCCGCTGCAAGAAGCAACGGATTTTTACGATTTTACACGCTGATGGCAGATTTGCGGCAGATGCAGACATTGGATATTTTTGCACAAATCAAAAACCGCCGAAAATGCGTAATTTTTGGTTGGAGTAGCTGGATTCGAACCAGCGGAATGACGGAGTCAAAGTCCGTTGCCTTACCACTTGGCTATACCCCAATAACACTTCTGTTATTATACCAAAAATCAAACAGCCTGTCAATAGAAAAATAAATTTTTACAATTCAGAAATAAAATGAATGACGGATTCCGAATACCGCAACACGACATGAAAAATAACAGTATTCCTTTTTTAAGCTTTTTCTTGAGAAATAAAAAATGATTTCATGAAACGGAAACTTCTTACAGCTGATGAACATCCACAAAAATTACAATATACTTTCCATCTTCATAAATAAAATCCAGCATCAAAGTCAAATCTGTATCCTGCAAATCATATTCATAGGAAAAATCCAAGTCATTTTCATCCTCATCGTTATAAAAAAAGCGTTCCTGCTCATCTGCATCAGAAATCGCAGTTGTATCATAAGGTTCTATTTTTAACTGGTTCTCATCCAGATACCACTCTATAAACAAACTCAAATCTTCTTCAAATGTTTCCACATCTTTGCTTTCGTCTATTTCATCTACTGCTGAAATAATTTCTTTATATTGCTTTGCAGCAAGTAAATCGACAATTCTTTTCCCGTATTCTCTTGCTTTCTGCTCGTTTAATTCTCTGGTGTTCTGTTTATCAAACATAAATTCACATTCCTTTTCTTCAATAAGCATTTTCTACAGCAACGATGTTGCATGTCTGAAAATCATCAATTGGCAGAAAATTGCCTTTTAAAAGCCGTTGTATGGACACCGGAAGATCTGCATAAAAAAGTGGACTGGTTGGCTTAGAAGAGATGGTATAATACTTTTGACAGACTCCAATATTTTTATGAGATTTTGAATGGTCGTCTGAATCATAATAAAAGAAACCCTTTCCGGAAAATGTCTCTGCTACCTGAAATGGCAGCAGATTTTTTTCTGCACAGGCAAAACAAAACTGAACGCCTGACAAAATCGACAACTTTTCAAATAATGCAATCAGGCATTCCTGTCGTTCTTTATCTGCACATACAAATTCCGGTACATTTGCGATTCCTGCACTGCAAAATACAGCAATCTTTCCTTTTCTGTCGACACCATACCATTCTACATCCGTCATTGACAATTCTTCTGATTCGATTCTGGACATCCGGTAAACTCCTACTTCATCAAACTTCCTCATGATGATAAATTTTCGTCAGAAATTCTTCCAGATCCTTTGCAACAACCGTGACGGCATTGCTCATTTCGTTGTCAATCAGAACAATCCGAGGTTCGCCGTTCTCGTCCACGGCTCTGTAATCCATAAAATACAGGTCATGCCCTGCTGACTGTGTTTCCCCGAATGGAATGCCAATGTTGGGATACTGCCACTCGTTGATCCAGTTATCATACCAATCTGCAAGCCCTTTTCCGTTTGAGGAAATCCCATAAATCACGGAAAGCCAACTCTCTTCAAATGCCTCATCAATCCGACCGCCGTTTTTGATGTTCAGCAGTGCGAGATAGGATGCTGGAATCTTCCAACCAATTGCTTTTTCTGTTTCTAAAAGGTCTTTTTCTGTAAAAGGTGGAAAGGTGTCTGCTTCCTCTGCACAAAAAAGTTTTTGTATCTCTATTTCTTCAAAAAAAGCCATCTGTTTTCCTCCTTTCCACCTGCTCTTAGTACGGTAATGTAAAGGTATCTACCTTCCAAACGCCATCTTCCAAGTACAGAGAGAAGCTGTCATTCTTTGTGGTGGTGTCTTCCCCATCCGTTCCCGTATAAGTCAAGGCAACGGTAAAAGTCAAGGTATCCTCTGTTGCACTTTCCAAGGCAGTAACGGTTGCTCCCTGATACGTAATGTCTGAACCACGGTCACCCGCCAGTCCATACAGCTTTCCGTCCGCTTCCAGCAGCAACGAATCAAAATCTCCGCTGTGGCTCTTTCTGGAAAAGACTTCATAATACGGCTCTGTTGCATCTGCAATGGTATCATAATCGGTAATATGATAATAGTTTGGCTGGTTGCTGTCCGAGAAATCGTACTGGAACATCTGCGAAGTGCAGCAATACTGGAACATGGTCTTTGCAGCCGTTTCATACAGTCCTTGTGCTTTTTCCAACCATTCCGAAGTGGTCAGCCCAGTATCTCCAACCAATGCATCTGCATTTGCTACTGTCGTCGTGGTTTCTGTTGTGGAAACAGTTTCGGAAAGCAACGTGGTCTGTGTGCTGGTGGATTCGCTTGCGGATTCTGTTCCTGCAAGCGATGGCTCGGATTCTGTCACAGCTTCTGCGGTTTCTGCATCAGATGGTTCGGTCGTACTGTCTGCAACGGCAATTTGTTCCGGAATATCCGAACTTGGGTCAGAAATGGCATCACAGCCGGACAGACTCACCAGCAGACCAGCGGTTAATAATATGCGTTGAAAACGTTTCATAAAAAATCTCCCCCTTGTTCAACTTTACTGCTTGCTATTATAGCACCTTTTCTTTTCCTTGTCAATCTTTGTAATGCATTTCTGGGAATTTATGCATGCAGCTCCGAAGCGAAAATCACCTGCATGACAGGAGCTGTTCCAGTCAGCTGCTGACTCTTTTCATCCGGCTGCGAAATCCCAGCATAGAGCGTAAAGGTTGTTCCATATATGCCACGATTTCCCTGTTCATCAACGCTGGTAAAGGCATTCTTTGCAAGCGGAATGGAAATGGTTTTCTTTGCTCCTGCCGGCAAGAATACCCGCTGGAATCCGCACAAGCTGTGATATGGCACGGCACAGTCTGCATTGCTCTTGATATAGAGCTGAATCACTTCTTCTGTGTCGAAACTGCCCTGATTTTCTGCCGTTACAACCGCAACGCCATTTTCATAGTGCAAGTCTGTGCAGACAACTTTTCCATAAGTCAGCCCATAGCCAAACGGATACAGAATATTTTCCTGCGTATAGCGATAGGTTCGATGCTGCATAGAATAGTCTGTGAATGCTGGCAGTTTCTCTGCATCGGCATAGAATGTTACAGGCAGCTTTCCAGACGGCGAACACTTGCCGAACAGCAAGTTCGCCAATGCCGTTCCGCCCTCCGAACCCGGATACCATGCTTGTATCCATGCTTCTGTTTCGAGTTCCGGACAAATTGCACTGCCGGTTGCAGTTACTAGAACAATTGGCGTTCCAGTTGCCTTGATTTTCTGGAGCAGCACACGCTGCGGTTCTGGCAGCCGTAAATCTGCCTTATCCCCAGAGGCAAACTCATTTCCAGTATCGCCCTCTTCACCCTCCAGCGTGGCATCCAAGCCCAAACAGAGAATGACCACATCCGCTGCCTTTGCAATGGCAACGGCTTCTGCGTAGCGGTCGCCCGGCTGTGCCAATTCGGAACAACGGTCTTTGAACAGGTGGCAGCCCTCCGCATAGAGCACCCGACCAGAAAAAGCATGCTGAATGCCCTCTAGGAATGTAATTGCACGGTCTGGCGTTCCGTTGTAGTTCCCAACCATCGCTGCACGGCTATCCGCATTTGCCCCGATTACGGCAATGGTTTGCAGCTGTTCCGCCTGTAACGGTAAAATCTGCTGCTCATTCCGCAGCAATACCATAGAGCGTTCTGCAGCTGCTAGCGATTTCGCCTTGTGTTCCGGACAAGCCAAAACCGTAATCGGCAAATCAGCATAGGGTTCTTGTTCTGCAAACATACCCAGCCGGAAACGGGTCTGCATCACCCGTACACAGGCTTGAAAAATATCGTCCTCGGTAATCTTCCCCTCTTCCAACGCTAACAGAATCTGCACATAGGTGCAGCCACAGTTCAAATGGCAGCCGGCTTTCAGTGCCAGTGCAATGGAATCGGTTGCCGTTTCTGTGATTTTATGCGTGGTGTGGAAATCCCGAATCGCCCAGCAATCCGAAACAAAATAGCCGTCAAACTGCCAGTCTTTCAGCTTCTGCATCAGCATCGGGCTGGCACAAGCTGGGTCGCCATTCACCCGATTATATGCTCCCATCACGCTTTCCACCTCTGCATCTTCGACCAACGCTTGAAAGGCGGGCAGATACGTTTCTTCCAAATCCTTTGCAGAAACTTCCGCATCAAAGGTATGCCGAACCGCTTCTGGTCCACTGTGAACGGCAAAATGCTTTGCACAGGCTGCTACTTTTAAATAGTCCCCGTCCTGCTGCATACCGTGCACCATGGCTGTTCCCAGCGTTGCAATCAAATACGGGTCTTCTCCATAGGTTTCCTGTCCTCTGCCCCAACGGGGGTCACGGAACAAGTTGACGTTTGGTGTCCAGAGCGTCAGCCCCTTATAAATATCCCGGTCGCCCTGTTCGGAACAAGCGTGATACATCGCCCGTGCTTCGGTCGCTGTCACCTCGCCCATCTCCTGCACCAGTTCGGGAGAAAAGGTTGCTGCCATGCCGATTGCCTGCGGAAACATCGTCGCCGTACCGGCTCTTGCCAGCCCGTGCAAGCCCTCGTTCCACCAGTTGTAAGCAGGAATCCCCAGCCGTGGAATTGCCGGTGCATCATATCGCAGCTGACTTGCCTGCTCTGCAACGGTCATTTGCTGCACCAATGCTTCTGCTTCTTTTCGATAGGTTCGATACATCTTGATTACTCCTCTCCTGTTCCGCAGAGATACCGTTCTACAATCTCTGCACAATCTTCTACACATCCAACACAAGGACGCTTTTTATAGTAAGCAGCTGTCCGTGCTTCAGGTTGTGCTGTTTCGTGCTTTGGTCTGGCTGCCCCGAGCAGTTCCGCACAGATGATACTGCCGTTTTTCTCCTGAAATGCCTTGGTCATTTCCTGTACAACGGCATAAACTTCTTTTCGTGTTGTTAAGTCATTCGGTTTTCCGTTGCTCAGCTTTAACCCTGCCAGCAGTGCCATTGCGGAAACCGCTCCGCAGGTCAACCGCAGCCGTCCCATTCCAGCACCCATGCCCTCGGAAAATCGCAAGGCATCTTCCTGTGACATTCCAAACTGTTCCGCAAACGCACCCGTTACGGCTTGAGCACAGTTATAACCCTCCCGAAACAGGGCAACTGCTTTTTCTGTGTAAATACTCATGATAAAGTCCTTCTCTCTGATTGTTTTCGCTGAATGCCGTAGGAAAACCCCACCCAAAGCAGGAGGATTCCGGCGGTAATCAGTGTGATTTTTTTCCCAGTCGCTGCACCGGGGGCGTGATACGTCCAGACGATTTTATGTGTTCCGGCAGACAGCGGAATCCCTAAAAAGGCAAGATTCACGGTTTCATATGCCGTTTCCTTTCCGTCTACCGTCACGGTAAATCCGGTATCATACGGCACGGAAAGCACAAACCAGCCGTCTTTCTCTGTGGTAATCGTTCCGGAAATCGTATCCCCTCGCACCTGCTCCGCCGTTGTTTCCAATGGTGTGACCTGCTGTACTGCCTGCTCCAATACGGTTTCCGGCAGCGTGTAGCCGTGAATGTTGGAAACCTGATACGTTCCGGCGGAAAATGATAATTCCAGTGTATCCGTTACATCTGAAAGCAAATAGGTAAAATGATAGTTCTGATTGTGATACTTCCAGTCTGGTGCGGTCAACTTGTTTTTCATGTCATTTATCATAATGAAAATATCATCAGAACCTGCCACAATGGTATTATCCACTTCCATGGAGAGCAGCAACAGCTTTCCGGCACAGGATTTCGGCAGCGAAATGGTCTTTGTCATCGGCTGTTCTGTGGAAATCAACAACGTATCTCTGTTTCGAGTCACTGGGAATTCCTGCTCTATCGTTTGCAAAACCGATTCTATCTCCTGTTCGGATATGGTTTGCAGAGATTTCGGCTGTTCCATTTCCGTATCAGCAACCTGCTCCGGCAGAACGATTCCTGACAGCAAATCCAAAACCTGTTCTGCTTCATTGTGCTGCTGGAACGTATCCATGGAAATCCAATGGTCTGTTGCATAGCCAATCGGCAAGGCATACTGATTTTCATAGATACAGTAATCCCCACTCGTGTATTTTGGCTCATAGCCGAATAATTCTTTGCCCTTGAAATCCAGTCGATACTTGTCCCCCATCCAAATATGATACGCCAAATTTTTCACTGCATCTACTGCCGCATTGTTGCGGATACTGGTTTCATTGAACAGCTGATGATAATAGAAATTGGAATAGGTTTTATTCTGCACAGAAGCGTAGACTGTAGAGAGAAAACACGTTCCCTGCTGGGTCTGGTTTGCGGTTGCATAGGGCTGCGTGGCATTATAGACCCGATACCAACTGTCATCCTGTTCTGTTGTCTGTTTCCAAAGGGTGTCGATGTCTGCATTTTGATACTGCTGCAAACATTCCTGTTTCAATAGCGTATGGTCTGTCACATTCAGCAGGAAGCTATAAACCAGCTGCATGCTGCATGCCATCCATAAAATGCGTTTCCAGTTGTTCGGCATTTTGGGTGTTCGCCAAGGTTGCAATAGACACAAAAACAGAATCGTTTCTACAATCGTCAACCCCAAGAAAATCCAGCGTTTCGACCCGTGCAGCATGTTCCAAGCAAAGAAAAATCCAGATGCCAACAGCAGCACAAACAAAGGCAAAATGGTCTTCCATGGAATCTGTTTTGTTTGCAGCGACTGAAAGAAAAAGCCGTATACTAAGATTGCCAGCGGCAGCAGCGGAATATAGGCTTTCCCATCCAGATACTGGAAGCCATTAATTAGATACAGCAACATCGGCAAACACAACAATAATAGCAATGTTACTGACAAAAAGCGAACGGCTTTCTTTTTCGTCCAGCATCCGACCAGCAGGGCAAACAGTCCCGTAATCGTCAAGCCAACGCCATAGGGCTGATAGAAGAAATAGGAGAGCTGCACCGTTGGCACAAACACTTCTAACCAGAATTTTTTATCCAAGTGCGTTTCGGAACGTCCCTGCAAGAGGGCGAGAGCAGTCGGGAGCAAAAAACACATACAGAGCATTCCTGCAAAAAACAAGTGCACCAGAATCCGCAGCAAAAAGGATTTTTTCAAGCCGGATTCCTGCAAATAGAGAAACCATGCATACAAAAAAATCGTCAGGAAACTGCCAACTGCAAAAAAGAAACTGCACCCTAAGATACAGATACTCGCCAGAATCAGCGAAACCGAAACACGCTGATGCTGCTGACACCGCCGAACGGCAAACAATGCCCAGAATAAAAACGGCAGATAATTCATGAACATCAAATGCCGATGGCCATGATAAATCAGCGGAGCGGAAAACAAATACAGAAACCCACAGACAAAGGCAATCCGTTCAGAAAAATGCTGCCGGCAAAACCAATAGCACAGCATGCCGCTTCCCCAAATCAACAAGATACTACTGCATTGAATATAGTCCATCATTGGCACAAACGGCAACAGGTAAGAAAGCAAAAAAATCGGATTGAATAATCCATAATAGGTAAATTCATAGATGTTCTGCCCTGCTCCAATGGCAGAAGCAAAGTTTGGAAAGAGTTGTCCCGTCTGGTAAAACCGTGACCGGAAATAATCCGGAAAAATGATGTGCTGGTTGTTCCAGTCCATCGTAGAACCAAAAATCAAATCTGGATGAATCACCCAGAGCAGGCATAAAAATATCGTCAGGCAGCCTGTTAAAATCGCTGCTGCATAAAAATCTCGAATCGAACCATGTTTCTTTTGTTGGATTCGTTGCATGTTGTCAATCCTTTCGTCCCCGGAAATCAAAATCGCCCAATTTCGTCCATTATAGCATAGCAAAAAAAGAAAGTCAACCAATTCTTTCCCGTGTTGGAATTTCCTTGGTTGACCATTTCTCCTTGAAAAAATAATGTTATACTTCGGTTGCTTCCCCTTCAATTACATCATCCGGAATTTGTTTCTTTCTTGCATTTACCGAGATGATAGCGTTAATGAATCGCATCAGACCACTGACAATCAGCATAATGCCAATGATAATCCAAACGACACCGGACAGATAGAAGGTGCAAATCAGAACTGCAACCCCCATCAAGGTAATCAGAACGGAAAATGCCAATGGAATTTGCCAGTCAGAACTAAACTTTTTCAGCTGGAACGCATCCATCAAACCCGTAATACCGCTGATTAAGATGAACAGACCAATGCAGAACGGAATGAACGTATCTGCCAAAAACGGAATAATGATAATGATGCCGCCGATGACCAGCAGCCCAATGCCAGAGGCAAGGTAAGGCGGCTTTTTCTCATACTGTTTGGTCGCATAGTAAACAACCGTGTAAATCAAGCCAATCAGGGCGATGACAATTCCGATTGCCATAAAGACTTGATTCAAGGCATCCCGCCGGCGAATCAGCAGAACCCCCAAGCCAATCAATAGAAGCGGCATGATGAATTGCAGTGCCTGCATCATTTTTTTGTTGTCGGTTTTCTTCTTTGTTTTTGTTGCTGCCATGGAAAAGACCCCTTTCGTTTTTAAATAAGATGTTGGATATATTTGAAATACAGTTTCTGCAACGGCGATTTTGCCTGATAAATCGCCTCTGCAAGCTGCTGCAACGCTTGCTCTGCTGCTGCACACGCTTCTGCGGATGGTGTTGCTCCGCCAAAGTTCACGGCGGAAACCAATTCACAGAATGGTGCAGTGTTGTCACTCGGCAGCTGCTGTTCCTGCAATTTCTGTGCAGCGGTCTTTGAAAATGCCAGAACCGATTCATTTCCGGCTCGAATCGAAACCGTTCCCAACAACCGTTCCCAATATGCATACATCCAAAGAACTGCTTTTTTGCGGTCTGCTGCATGGAACTGTTCGGTTCGTTTCTGCAATGCCCACATCCGTAACAGGAACGGTGCAGCAATCACAGCTGCAAGCAGCACCAGCACCAACAAAATCCGCAGGATGGTTCTGCCAATCGAGGAATGATTTCCAGAATCGGTGTGAGAATTTGTGCCCAGTTGTGACGGCGTTGAAGTGACAACAGCCGTGGTTTGTGTTGCAATGCCAATGGTCTGCTCAGTTGTCTGTTCGGTGGTTGCAATTTCTGTGCGAACTGCTGCCGTTATGGTGGTCGTTGTTGTGGCTTCCGCAGTGCCCTCTTCCGGTTCTGCTGCTCCGCCGTAGTAGCCCGGCGTAAATTCAAATGGAATCCAGCCGTATCCGGTGACGTAAAATTCACACCATGCATGGGCACGGGCATCCGTCAGCGTGACCGTGTAAGAACCATCTTTTTTCTGCTTGGCTTTTTCAAAGTCGGACGGCGTTGCAACATAACCTTCGCAATACCGTGCCGGAATGCCGGCATACCGTGCCAGCAGAACGCCAGCCGTGGCAAAATGGACACAATAGCCCTCGTGATTTTCCATCAAGAAATAGTTGACAAAATCTCTCGATCCCGGTGTCTTGCCCGGAGAAGTGGAGTACGTCGCATTGTCCGCCAAGAACTGCCGGATGGATTCCAGTACAGCCAACTGGTCGGAGAGGTCCTCCCCTGCACCATTCCGCAAATCTTCTGCGGAAAAATCCGGATTCAAGTTGGTCTGCTGAATGGATGCTGGCAACGCATCATAAACCGCCTGCAAGGCATCCGTTTCTGTTTTCTGCGTGTACTGCTCATAGACAAACGGACGGTATAAATATTGTTCTGCCAGCATGGATTGAATGGCGTGCTGGTCATATGTTCCATCCTCTTTCAACGCCTGAAAATACGTTGTAACCGGGATGGCATCCGTAGAATCCGGCAGGGAAAGGGCCGATAAAAACTTCTGTGTATTGCTGTCCGTTGCGTTGAAAATCTCTCGTTGCAAATACATATCCTGAATGCCGCTGTTTTGCAGCAAATCAGAAAAGTTTTGATGCAGCGAAACGGTAAACGAATAATTCTTTTTGCTGTCTAATTTCGTTACAAAATCCTCTTCATACTTTGCCTGCTCCTGATAAGAAGCATACGGCACATAGCAACGGCGTTCCCATTTTAGTGCAGAGATGTCAACATTGGTCATTGCTGTGGCATCTTGATAATTCTGAAACCAATACGGATACAGCTGCGGATAGCAGAGAAAGGTTTCGGATAAGGTTACTAAATCGGTCTGGTCATCCCAATCCGATTGTTTCAATGCCGTCCACGCATTGTCGTCATAAGTCGTACCGGTAAAGGATTTCAGATACATGGCGGAATCTGGAAGCTGGTCTAACGTCAACTGCAACTGCGGTTCGTTCTGAATGTCAATCGCCCGTTTCCGTCCCAACTTCTGTACCCGCATGGCGTTGGTCAGCCCTAGGGCAGCCCCTACATTGGAAAGACTGTCCTGCAAGTCCTCTACATCAAATGTTTGCAGGGAATTTTTGATTTCCTTTCGCTTTTGTTGGACGGATGTTCGTTCTGTAACACCGCTGAATGTGAAAAAGCCCCACGAAAGCAAGAATACCAGTGCCATCAATCCGGCAACAATCATTCCGCAGCGTTCCGCCATCGTTGTCCGCATGGTGTAAGCCGCTGTGAAACGGTTTCCCTTGCGGAAAAAGCCAATCTCTCGCTGTTCCTGTGCATAGCGGAACGACGTCAGCTGCATGGCAAGCAGGGATGCCCAGTAGAGCAATACCAATGCCATGGCAGGCAGAGAGAGTTCCAAGCCGTTATATAATCCCAGCTCAATCGGGAAAAACGTCACAATGAACCCAATTGGAAAAAACGGTCGGTGAATCGTGAACCAACAGATTGCAGCCGCTAAAAAGACGATGCAGCAGATTAAAAAGAACGTGGTACAGGTGGATTCCTCCAACGTGGTATCCATCTGGTAATAGAGTACTTTTGTGTCATAAATCTGTTGGTAGAAGTGGTTATAGAAGAATTGAAAGCCAACGATGAGCACGTTCCGCTTCCAGAAGAACCCGAGTGTTCCAACCGCAAGACTGACCGGGGTCAGCCATCGCAGTTTTCCTGGTAAGACGCTAAAGATACTATATAAAATGAAAATTGCAGCGGCTACGAGAATCAGTTTCGTTCGGTTGTAAATCGGCGAAAACATTGACAGCGAAGCGGCAATTGTTCCAATAAAGCCACAGGCTGCCAGAAAAACCGCTGCCAAGTTTCGCATCCAAGCCGCTGCTGGACGAATCGTAATGGAAATATCATCCTGTACCTGAATGCCGTCGTCGGTCAGATGTTCTTCGGTCTGTGTCATGCGTTACACACTCCTTTCCGTTCCGGGATTGCAAACAGCAGCCAATGTTTCCAACAGCGTTTCCATGGAAATGGGAAAGACCGCTGCCTGCTGCAAGGCCGTTTCATCTGTGGACAGAACAAGGATTTGTTCCGCTGTCCGGCGGTATGCATTCGTATCCAGTTCCGCTGCATGGGTGATACAGAATAATTCTGCATAGGTTGCAGGCTCAGAAACTAGCTGAAATCCGGTGGATTCTGTCGGAGCAGGCGACTCTAAAACTTGTACCATGCACCGTTGCAGCTGCTCCGGTGTTTCTATGGTTTCATGCTGTGTTCCCTGCTCGGTATTCCAGAACAAGACCACAGGCACTTGCTGCCGCATCAGAATACAGGCAAGGGCATGGGCTGCCTCCATCTGGGCATCCACTTTTGCACCCGTGATTTGCATGGCTTTGGTTTGTGTCCGGTCAATCCAGATGGCACACTGTTTCTCCAGCGGTCGGCTGTATTCCTTGACGAACAGCGTTTCTTCCCGACTGCTGCGTTTCCAGTGAATCCGTTTCGGGTTGTCGGTATCTCGAAATTCCCGAATCCCGAACAGCTCTGTATTGTCATCTCCGGGGCGGTTCGGGTCGTAGTTGACACTGTCTTCCATCTCTGACCGCTGCAAATTGGGCATACTCAAACTTCCTGCCTGCTCCGAGGGAACAACAATCCCCTCCGCTGCCGTGCATTTTCGCACAGAACAGCCAAACAGATGAAAATAATCTGCAATCCGACATTTTTTTACAGAGATTTTCAGTTTTCCGCAGTGCATCGCTGCGAACTGAAAGGAAACCGTTGCAGCAAAATTCCCCTGCAAGGGCAGCTGCAATTCTAACTGCTCGGTTTCTTTCGTTGCAACCTGCTGTAAATTGAGTGTCACATGACAATAGTTCAATGGAAAATGACTCTTATTTTGCAGGGTGCAGTATAATTTTTGTGGCGTTCCCCGTCCCATTTCTGTCTGTGCCAGAGAAAGCGAGATGGAAAGCCGCCTTCGGACATGGTGCACGAGCCACAGCTGCGTGAGCGGCAATAAAATCAAAACACCTAACAGCAGCATTGAGAAAATGCCCTCATACAGCACCGAAAAAAACAGTCCGATGATGAGCAGCACCAAATAAATGAGCTTTGTATACCACATCGGCATCACCGCCTTTGTGCAGCGGTGGGTTTTGGAACGGGTACGGTTTGAATCAATTCCTGAATCAGCTGCCGGACAGCCTGCGTATGGTTGGTATGATTTTTCAACAGAATCCGGTGATTGCAGCCATCTTCAAAAATCGCTGTGACATCTTCCGGCACAACATAATTCCGCCCTCGCATAAATGCCATGCCCTTGGCGGCATCTGTCAGAGCCAATGTGCCTCTTGGGCTGACCCCTAACAGCACATCCGGATGATTACGAGTTGCCTGCACCAGACTGGCGATATAATAATAAATCTTATCGTCTACATAAACCGAGCGGACAGCCTGCTGCATTTGCAGCAAGGTATTACTATCTACAACCGGCTGCACGGTTTCCAACGGGTTTCCATCATGACGGGTTCGCAGAATCTGCATTTCATCTTCTAAGTTTGGATACCCCATCTCTAACCGGAACATGAAGCGATCCATCTGTGATTCCGGCAACATCTGCGTTCCAACAGAACCAATTGGGTTTTGCGTTGCAATGACGAGATGCGGCTGTGGCAGCTGATAAGTACGTCCATCAATGGTGACGGAATGTTCCTCCATCGCTTCGAGCAGAGCAGATTGTGTTTTGCTGGAAGTTCGGTTGATTTCGTCCGCTAAGAACAGCTGACAGAACAATGCTCCCGGCTGAAAGACAAATTTTTCCGTGCTCTTCTGATAAATCGAAAAGCCTGTCAAATCAGACGGCAGTACATCCGGCGTGAACTGCATTCTCTTATAGGAGAGCGAAAGGGCTCTGGAAAATGCCAGTGCCATGGTCGTCTTTCCAACCCCCGGCATGTCCTCCATCAATACGTTTCCGTTTGCCAGTACGGCAAGCAGAATCTTTGCAATCAAAACATCTTTTCCGACCACTGCCTTTTTGACTTCTGCAATGATGCGGTTCATTTGCTGCACATATTCCTGTGGATTTGTCTGCATAAATTGCCTCCTGTTTTTGCGGCAGCCTGTAGAAATCGCAGACTGCGTATTTTTCTGGTATTTATTATAACAGTTTTCCGGAAAAAATGCAATAGAACCGGAAAATTTCCCATTTGATTTTCATTTTTCAAAAAGGGGTTGACAACAAAAATCCGCTATGCTATACTTTGGGTGTGGTACTCCCCATACAACACCCAAAAAATAGAAAACAGAGAGGAATTGGAACATGCAAACATCGAAAAAAATCATTGCGTTGGTTGCTGCCGTTGTTGTGCTTGCCGCTGCTGGCGGCGGAATCTGGCTGCATCACCGCAAAACAGCAGAAACAGAATCTGCCGCAGCGGTCTATGTCAGCACGGTTGCAGAGCTGAACGCTGCCAACCCAGACTTGACCACCCTGTGTTACAGCGGTGTCACAGAAGCACAGGAAACCAAAGAAATTAAAGCGGACACCTCGAAAACCATTGCAGAAACCTATGTCAAAGAGGGCGACACTGTAAAAAAAGGAACGCCGTTGTTTCTGTATGATGTTGCCTCGATGCAATTGGATCTGGAGCAGGGACAAATTGAAGTAGAACAGCTGAACAACCAAATTGCCTCCTATCAGGAGCAGATCCAACAGCTGGAATCGGAAAAGGCAAATGCCGATGCTGACCAGCAGCTTTCTTATACCACTCAAATTCAATCCCTGCAAACCGACATCGACAAGGCACAATATGACATCAAGGTGAAAAATATTGCCCTGCAAAAACAGCAAAATGCCATCGACAATGCAAAGGTAACTGCTGAAATGGACGGCATTGTGAAAACCGTCAAGACACCAGAAGCCATGCAGGCAGATGGAACGGATGTCATTATGACCATTACTGCAAGCGGAAACTATCGCATCAAGGGAACGCTTAGCGAACAGCAGCTCGGAATGGTGTCAACGGGGGAAAAGATGGTGATTCGTTCCCGAATCAACCCAGAACAGTACTGGACGGGAACCGTCACAGAAATCGGGACAGAAGCAGAACAGAATTCAAACAATGATATGATGTATGGCAGCAGTTCGTCAGACAATACCGCCTCGAAATATGCATTTTATATCAAGCTGGACAAGGCAGACGGGCTTCTGCTCGGGCAACACGTTCTCATTGAACCGGATGTCGGACAGAATAGCGGACATACTGGTATCTGGCTCTATCAGGATTACCTCGTACAGGATGGCGATAACAGCTATGTCTGGGTATCCAACAGCAAACACGAACTGGAAAAGAAATCGGTAACGCTCGGCGATACCGATGACGATTATGGCATTGTTGAACTGAAAAGCGGACTCTCTGAAACGGATTTGATTGCCTATCCGGCAGACGATTACAAGGAGGGCATGAAAACTACCACCAACGCCAACAATCTCAGCGATGGCGAAACAGATGGCAATTTCTCAGACGAAGAACCAATCGAAGAGCCAATGTATGACCAGGAAGAACCAATGATAGAAGAAACCGAAGAAGCAGCTGCGGAAGATGCAGCGTCAGGCAGGTGATGCCGGTATGTTGAAACTGGAACACATCGAAAAAGCCTACCAGCAAGGCAAAAATACCGTTCCTGTGCTGCATGATATTACGTTTCATGTTGCCCACGGGGAATTTGTTGCGATTATGGGGCCTTCCGGTTCTGGGAAATCCACCCTCATGAACCTGATTGGTCTGCTGGATACGCCAACTAGCGGCTCGTATTTCTTCGACGGAACAGAAGTCAGCCGTTGTTCTGAAAATATGCTCTCGCAAATCCGCAACGAAAAAATCGGATTTGTCTTTCAGAACTTTAACCTGCTTCCTCGGCAATCTGCTCTGGAAAACGCTGCTCTGCCCCTGCTCTATGCGGGCGTAAAACCAAAAGTTCGACGGGAACGGGCAAGAGAAGCACTGGAAAAAGTTGGTCTGGCAGACCGTGTTTCTTTCTTGCCCACGCAACTTTCCGGCGGACAAAAACAGCGGGTTGCCATTGCACGGGCAATGATCAATCATCCAAAGTTACTGCTTGCCGATGAACCAACGGGGGCTTTGGATACCGCTTCCGGCGAACAGGTTATGGAACTGTTCCACGAGTTGCATAAAACCGGTGTGACCATTGTCATGATTACGCATGAATTGGAAATTGCACAGCACGCAGAACGCATTCTCACCATTCGAGATGGTAGACTGGGAGAGGAGCAGGTCGGATGAAACGGAAAAAAATACTTGCAATTAGCATTGTTTGTGTGCTGCTGGTTGGCGGCGGCAGCGTTGGCGGTGCTGCCTACTATAAAAAGTCCAAGAATGAAAAACGGGTCGTCAATGTCACTCCGGTTGTCAACATGATGGGCTATGATTACGGCAGCGAAAAAACCATTGATGGAACGGTCATCACGGGCAGCAAACAAAATGTCATGCTGGAGAAAAATCAAGTTGTGCAGTCGGTTCTTGTGAAAAAGGGCGACAAGGTAAAAGTCGGAACGCCGCTGATTGCCTATGATACGACGGCTTTAAAACTGGCAGTACAGGAAAAAAAGAATGCTGTCGATGCGGCAGAAGATGACTTGCGGCAGGCAAGAAAAGAATTGGAACGTCTGCAATCCCTGCACCCGGCAGAAGACCAAGCGTATGACATGATAGATGATTATGATGAACCGGAAGAACCGGATTTGGAAGAAGACCCGACGGCTGGAGAAGTTGTTGCACCGGTCTTTCCAACGACAGAACCCCCTACAACCGATGAAGAACCAACAGATGAAACAGACGATACCGAATCAACAGACTCGACAGAAGAGCCTACGGAAGAGCCAACACAGCCAGATGACGGTCACCTGCACAGCATTATGAAGGATGCCTCGCAGGGGGATGGTTCGATGGAAAACCCTTATGATTTCTACTGTGAATCCGATACGATTGTAGGGGCAGATTTGCTCCTTGAGTTGCAGCAGAGCAGCAGCTATGCTCGTTTTATCGTCCCAGAGGATGGATACCGCTGGCTGGTTCAAGGGTCTGCCCTGCCGGAAACCCTGACAGACTGGGCAGTGAATCAGGGCGTTTCTGTTGCCGATGATGGCATGGTATCCGTTGACTTCAAGCAGGTTTCGTTCGGCATTTTTCAGATGCAGGGAACGGGCGGCAGCAGCTCTGCGGAAGACTGGGGCGATGAAGATTTTGACTTTGACGATGATTTCTGGGATGACAGCGATTCAGGCGGCGAATCTGAAGATTATATGTACTCTGCTCAGGAACTTTCCAACATGATTCAAAAGCAGCAGTCTAAAATTAAAACACTGGAATTTACCAAAAAATCTGCCGATTTGGATTATGAAGTGGCTCAGAAAAAACAGGATGACGGCATGGAACGCAGTCTGATTGATGGCGTTGTCACGGAGATTCACAGCGACCTCACCGAAAAAGAAGCAGAAACCAAACCGTACTTGGTCATTCAAGGCTCTGGCGGTTTACAGGTAAAGGGCACGATTAGCGAATGGAATCTGAATCAACTGCAAGTTGGCACGGAAATTCAAGCAATGTCCTATGATACGGGCGACAGTTTTACCATGACTGTGACTGGCGTGGACGATATTCCGGCAACAGATGGCAACGTCCCCTATGACGAGAACCCCAGCAGCAGCGTTTACACATTTGAAGCAGAAACCAGCGAACAACATGATATTGCTGTAGGCAGCTGGCTCTCGCTCTCGCTGCAAGAGGCAGCCGACACCAGTACCTTCTATTTACCGCTGCAATATGTCCGCAAGGAAAACGGGCAGTATTATGTCATGAAAGCGAACGACCAGAACCGACTAGAAAAACAGTGGATTCAAACCGGAAAAATTCGATACGGTTCTGAAATCGAAATCAAGAGCGGTGTTTCCGAAACTGACCGTCTTTGTTTCCCATACGGAAAAGATGTCAAAGAGGGCGTTCGCACCAAAGACACCGACGAAGTACAGTGGTAAGGAGGGCAAATCATGCTGGAAAATATTCGATTATCCATTCAGGGCATTTTTGCCCATAAAATCCGTTCTATTTTGACAATGCTGGGCATTATCATCGGAATTGCAGCCATCATTGCAATCGTTTCCACCATTCGGGGAACAAACGAGCAAATCAAAAGCAATTTGGTCGGTGCTGGAAATCGTACCGTTACCGTTTCCCTCTATCAGGGAGAATATGAGCTGGATTTGCAGTATCAAGGACTTCCGTCCGGTGTTCCGGTGATTTCCAGCCAAGTAAAAGCACAGTTATCTGCCATTGAGGACGTTTCTGCTGTTTCTCTGTATCGGACAAGAAGCTACTGTGATTCTATTTTCTATCAGAATACCAAGCTGGAGGGCGGTTCTGTCTGGGGCATTGATGCGGATTATTTTCAGACTGCCGGCTATCATGTGCAATCCGGCAAGGGCTTTCGGGATGCCGATTATACCAACGGCAACAATGTTGCCATCTTAGACGAAGATGCTGCACAAAGTCTATTCGCTGGTGCGAATCCCATCGGTTCTGTCATTGACATCAATGGCATGCCGTTCAAAATCATTGGAACGGTTGTCCAGAGCAGCACCTTTGAACCGGTCATTCAGTCCATTGATGACTATCATTTGTATGCAAATAGCACGGTCGGAAAAGTCTTTTTGCCGGATGGTGCATGGCCGACGGCATTTCAATACGATGAACCGCAAAACTGTCTGTTGAAAGCAACCGAAACCGATGCGATGACAACGGTCGGGAAACAGGCAGCGGATATTCTAAACGGCAGAATTTCCGTTTCCGGAACGGGCGAAACCATTCAATATAAGAGCAAAGACCTTTTGGAACAGGCAAAATCTTTACAGGAACTCAGCAGCTCGACCAACACAATGTTGATTTACATCGCCGGTATTTCCCTGCTGGTTGGTGGAATTGGCGTTATGAATATCATGCTGGTATCTGTCACAGAACGCACCCGTGAAATCGGCTTGAAAAAGGCACTCGGAGCAAAGAAACGCAATATTCTGTTTCAGTTTCTGACGGAAGCAGCTGTTTTGACCAGTGTCGGCGGTCTGTTGGGGGTAATTGCTGGGATTGGCTTATCCCGTATCATTGCGAAACTGGCGGAAGTTCCCGTTTCCATCAGTCCGGCCGCTGCCATCATTGCTGTTTTGTTCTCTATGGTGGTTGGCATTCTGTTCGGTTGGATTCCCTCTGTAAAGGCTGCCAACTTGAACCCGATTGATGCTTTGCGATACGAATAAACATGTTCTTTTATCACAAAAAGCGGACTGCTGAAATGCTCAGCAATCCGCTTTTTTTGCGATGAGAAAATCAATTCTATTTAAGATGCCATGAAAACAAAGAATGCACGATAGGTCATATAAACGTCAATCTTTGCAACAACTTCAAACGGTGCATGCATACACAGAACCGGAACGCCGACATCAATGGTGTCTACATCCAAGTTTGCAATATAGGCTGCAACGGTACCGCCGCCGCCGCCGTCAACCTTGCCCAGTTCGCCGGTCTGCCATACAACCTGTTCCTTGTCGAGCAGCTGCCGAACCGTTCCTACAAATTCAGCGGAGGCATCCGATGTGCCAGACTTGCCTCTTGCACCTGTGAACTTTGTCACGCAAACGCCGTGATTCAGGTAAGCACAGTTGTTGCGTTCCATTACATCTGGGAATGTTGGGTCAAATGCTGCGTTGACATCTGCGGAGAGGCACTGCGATGCGTGAAGTACATGTCTGCCTTTTGCACCAAAGCAATCTGCCAAATCTTCAATGAAATATTTCAGGTAAGAGGAGCACAAGCCAGTGTTGCCATCGCTGCCCGTTTCTTCCTTATCGGTCAGAATCACAACAGCAGTGTGTTTCGGGGTGCTGGTGGTGTCCAGCAGGGCACGCAAAGCCGGATAAGAGCAAACACGGTCATCATGTCCATATCCACCAATCATGCTGCGGTCAAAGCCAATTTCCTTGACTGGGAATGCCGGAACGGCTTCCAATTCTGCGGAAACAAAATCAGATTCTGTAATGCCGTACTTTTCATACAAGATGTGCAGCAGGTTCAGCTTGACAGCTTCGCTTTCTTCGGATTTCTTGAACGGCATCGAACCAACCAAAACATTCAGTTCTTCGCCCCGAATCAAGCCAACAGACGGCCGTTTCATCTGTTCGGTTGCCAGATGCGGCAACAGGTCGGTTACACAAAATACCGGATCGCCCTCGGCTTCGCCGATGTTGACGGTTACCTTGCTGCCGTCTGCCTTGATGATGACACCATGCAGGGAAAGCGGAATGGCTGTCCACTGGTACTTCTTAATACCGCCGTAGTAATGGGTCTTGAACAGTCCCAGTTCGCTATCTTCATACAATGGATTCTGCTTCATGTCCAGACGAGGAGAGTCAATGTGTGCAGCACAAAGCCGAACGCCCTCGGTAATCGGTGCAGAACCAATGATGGCGGCAATCATTGCCTTTCCACGGTTGTTCTGGTAAACCTTATCGCCGGCTTTCAGAGCCATGCCCGGTGTAAACGGAACAAATCCATGTTCTTTCAGCAGGGCTTCTGCGTTGGCACAAGCTTCCCGTTCGGTCTTAGACTGGTTCAGGAATGCCATATAGTCCTTGCAAAGTGCCTCACAAGCGGTCTGGTCGTCTTCGCTCATCCGCAGTGCACCATGTTTTTTGGAAGCAAATAATTTTTCTTTTAACTGTTTGCTTTCTGATTTCTTTTCTTCTGCCATTTCAATAAGCCTCCTATGAAAAAGTTGGTTGGCAGCACAGCTGGTTTCGCTGTGCTGTTCTTATTATAGCACAACTGTTTCAAAAATGCAATACGCAATCAAATTGCTTTTTTTGATGCAAAACGAATGATTCTTGGGAAAACGATTGAAAATGGAGTCGGCAAAATCACTTCGTTCTTTGCCTGTGTGCTGTTCGCCGGTGGTTGCGTTCTCCGAAATTGTTATCACACACTCTTAGATTGCAGTTTTCAGGAAGTTTTTTGTTTTTAGCATGGCGAACAGCATTTGCTTGTTTTTCTTAGGTTTCAATACCTCTTATCAATACCTTTGTTAGGGAGGACAGCTTGTCCTCCCTAACAACCCTCCTCCGCCAAGCTGAGCCAGCTTGACCGCTTTTGCCTGCGGCTCGTATCCGGATAACCAATCTGAATCATAAAAAAGCAGCTCCCAATCATACTGGGAGCTGAAATTGTTCTAATTACGACGGCACTTGATACCGCCGAATATAATATTCTTTGATTTTTGCAATGACTTCTTCGGAAACCACTTCTAAATTTCTGCAATCTTTATTATTTTTAATGATAAAATCCGAATGTTCTACAAAAAATTGCTCCGGTAACTGGGCATCCATGCGAGCCTGTGCTGCTTCTTCTGTAATCGAATCCCGCTGCAAAATCCGTGATTTCCGCAGTTCTGCTCTTGCAGTCACGGAAATAATCAACTCGCAGAAATCATCTGCCCGACTTTCAAACAGCGTTGGAGCATCCAGCAAAATCAATTTCTGACCCATTCTCGAATGATGATGAATCTGCCGCAGAATCTCCCCCATAATGTAGGGATACATGATGGAATTCATCAATTCCAAATTCTTTTTGTTTTGAAATGCCTGTTTTGCCAAAGCTTTTCGGTTGAGTTCCCCATTTGGCAATAAAATATCAGAAAAACATTCCGTCAACTCCAACAGGCAGCGACTGCCCTTATGTACCACCGCCCGTGCAATCTGGTCTGCATCAATCACGCAAAATCCACTCTCTGCAAATAGGCGGGAAACGGTACTCTTTCCGGCTCCGGTCTGTCCGGTCAGTCCAACCACCATGACCCCGTTTAGACTGTTCATAGCTGGATCACCTCGAATCCAGCTGCCCGAATGAGCCGGTTATAAACTGCAAGTCCGATACCATCCCGTTTCGGGGCACGAACATAAACCGTTTTTGCTCCGATTTCATCGCAGTGCCGCAGACAGTCAAATAAATGCTGTGCCTGCTCGGCACTGTTCTTTCCGTAAGTCAGGCACGGAATAGATAAATTCTGCTCTTCGCCATCAAATACCAACGCATAACAGTCCGCTGTTTGATGCTGGGAAACATACGCACAAAATGCAGCATCGCTGCCTTCTACCAAAATGACGTTTGCCTGCGGAGAATAATGCTGGTATTTCATCCCCGGAGAACGAACCGTTTGCCCAGCCTGTATATCGTGCAGAATTGCAGGGTCTAAAATGGCAGTCTTTGCAACCTGCTCCAAGTCTTCTTTCGTAATATAGCCCGGCCGCAGAATCCGAACGGTCTGTGCATCCTCAAAGCAAATGACGGTTGATTCCACGCCCACTTGACATGCCCCGCCATCAATCACCGCTGCAATTTTTCCGTTTAAATCGTGCATCATATGGGCAGCGGTAGTCGGGCTGGGATAGCCGGAACGGTTTCCGGATGGGGCTGCGATTGCCGTTTTAGACAATGTAATCAGCCGTCTTGCGATGGGATGGGATGGCATCCGGATACCAACCGTATCCAATCCGCCGGATGTGACAGACGGGATACAATCCTGCTTCGGCAAAATCATGGTTAAAGGCCCTGGCCAGAACCGTTCTGCCAGCCGATATGCCAAGTCGGGAACGGCGGTCACCAATCCGGACAGTTGTTCCATCTCGGAAATATGCACAATCAAGGGATTGTCTGCCGGTCTGCCCTTTGCTGCAAAGACTTTTTTTACAGCTTCGGGATTGCAGGCATCAGCTGCCAGTCCATAAACGGTTTCGGTCGGCATGCCAACCACTTCCCCTGCCTGAATCCATGCGGCTGCTCGTTCTAAATCTGTTTCTGTATCGGATAATAAGATTGTTTCCATTTATTGTTCCTCCGTGTCTTCCATGGTTTTTGCTGCCAGTTTCTTCAGCTGTTCTGAAGTTGCAAGGGCTTCAAATACTTCCTCTAAGTTTCCGTTCAGCAAATCTTCCAGCCGATACAGCGTCAAGCCGATTCGATGGTCGGTCATTCTACCCTGTGGGAAATTATACGTGCGGATTCGCTCCGAACGGTCGCCCGTTCCAACCTGCATTCTTCGTTCCGAGGCGATTTTTTCATTTTGTTCTCGCTGCATCGCTTCATAGAGCCGAGAACGCAGAATTTTCATTGCCTTATCTTTGTTTTTAAACTGGCTGCGTTCGTCCTGACATTCTACCACAATTCCGGTCGGCAAGTGTGTAATTCGTACTGCGGATTCCGTCTTGTTGATATGCTGTCCGCCAGCACCGCTTGCACGGAATACATCAATTCGTAAATCCGTTGGATTGATGTTCAATTCTACATCGTCTGCTTCCACCAGAACGGCAACCGTAACAGTAGAAGTGTGGATTCTGCCCTGCGATTCCGTTTCCGGCACACGCTGCACCCGATGCACACCGCTTTCATATTTTAGCTTGGAATATGCACCCTCGCCCACAATTGAAAAACTGATTTCCTTGAATCCGCCCAGTTCGGTCGGGTTTTGGTTCAGAACTTCTTGCTTCCAGCCCTTCGATTCCGCATACATGGTGTACATCCGGTAAAGACTATTGGCAAACAGTGCTGCTTCTTCCCCACCAGCACCGCTGCGGATTTCAATGATGACGTTCTTGTCATCGTTCGGGTCTTGCGGCAACAGCAGAAAAATCAATTTCTCGTGCAAATCTTCACAAGCTGCCTTGGCAGTATGATATTCTTCTTGTGCCAGTTCTTTGAGTTCTGCATCGCCATCGTTTTCTTGCAGCAATTCTTTTGCTTCGTCCCGTTGCTGCATGGCATGCAGATATGCATGATAGGTTTCTATGATTGGGGTCATGCGTTTATATTCCCGCATTTTCTCTGCATACAGTCGATTGTCTGCAAGGACTGCTGGGTCTGATAAGGAATCCGCAAGTTCTGTATAATTTTTCTCCATGCGGTTTAATTTTTCTAACATAAGTTTGTGATCTCCTTTGATTTTTGCGATTTTGTCTTATTTCGATGTTGGCGGCGTGTTCGTCGATTCCGCAGAATCGGTTTCCCGAATCACCTGTTTGATTCTCCGTTCAATTTTGTTGCGGGGAACCATAAACTCTCTGCCGCAAGTGGTACAGCGTAGTTTAAAATCCATTCCAGAACGAATGACATAAAACGTATTTCCGCCGCAGGGATGCGGCTTTCGCATCAATAAAAGATCAGCTGGTCTAACATCCATGATTGTTTCTTCTCCCATTGCATTTGATTGCTCATCCATTTCACTGGGTGCATTGCACATAAGTACTTCTATTATACCCGATTTCTTTGCATAAGGCAACATTTTCAGGGAATATTTTTTTTCATTTGTAGAAAAATAATAAAAATGTCCTGCAAAAACAGGGCATTCTTCCAAAAAGAACACCCTGCTTTGTGAAAAAAATAAGAAATGAGGCGTTTTCGATGCAAAAAATCATACAGGCAGCGTTTCCGAGTGTCGATGCTGCGGAATATGCCGCTTCCTATTTGCAGCAGCACATTCCACACGTGGCACAGGTTTCCGTTACCCCTCGAAACCCGAACAGCATTGCCATCGGCAGCATTCCGCAGACGTATTTTTCAATCTACACGACAGCTGCTGTTTCTGCCCACAATATCACCGGTAGAATTGAACGGCAGTTGAATGAAGAGGAAATCCTAGAGCCGGAACGCAACCAAACGGCTGACCTTCGCATTTCCTGTTCCGCAGAAGCCTATCCAACCGCACACAGTATCTTGACGGCATTGGGCGGCAGCCAAATGCAGAACTGGGATGCCTGACAAAATAGCGGATTCTAACGGGAATCCGCTATTTTTGTCATAAGAAACCGGCTGACAGCAATCAGGCTTGCAAAAAAATGCTCTTTTGATTATAATAAGAGGAAACAGAATCCCCCAGATGCTGGGGGATGTTTCTTCTGTCCTGTTCCCTTGTGCATAAACAAAAACCGCTCATCATAAACTGTAAAAAAACAACCTGCTTGGCAGAAAAAACAATGGGAGGTCAAAATGACAACATACTTACCAGAGGGCATGCGGCTGCATACCATGGAAAATCAAACCGCTCTACAAAGTGTTGCAGCGTTACAGGCTGCCATGCACCGAAAACAAATTTTAGAAGCCCGTGCCATCGTCTGCGATGCGGCACACAATCTCATCGTAGAGTTGCCGCATATGCGGGGCATTATCCCACGGGAAGAAGGAGCAATTGGCATTGCAGAGGGAACAACCAGAGAAATTGCACTGATTGCAAAGGCTGGAAAACCCGTCTGTTTTCAAGTGCAGGAACTGACGACTGATACAGACGGCGTTCCGCTTGCGATTCTCTCTCGCCGACAAGCACAGCTGCAATGTTGGCAGGAATTTTTATCGCACTGCATGCCTGGCGATGTTTTGCCAGCTCGTGTGACCCACATGGAGAAATTCGGCTGTTTTGTAGACATTGGCTGTGGGATTCCGTCTATGATTCCCATCGACTGTATCTCTGTTTCTCGAATCTCACACCCATCTGACCGCTTTACGCTGGGGCAGACGATTCAGGCAGTTGTCACCAGCGTTTCTGATTTTCGGATTGGCTTATCGCACAAAGAATTACTCGGAACATGGATGGAAAACGCTGCAAAGTTTGCGGTTGGAGAAACCGTTTCCGGTATCGTCCGTTCTGTGGAATCCTATGGTATTTTCGTGGAACTAACACCGAATCTCGCCGGACTGGCAGAGCCAAAAGAACATATCTTACCGAAACAGCGTGCCAGCGTTTACATCAAAGCCATCATTCCGGAAAAAATGAAAATCAAATTGGTGCTGATTGATGCATTCCCCGATACAGAATCACCGGATGCTCTCTCCTATTTCGTGCAAGAGCCGCATCTTTCCACTTGGAACTATTCGCCAATCGGAGCGACCAAACAGATTCAAACGCAATTCGATGTCTGTTAAAGTTGAATGCTGTCCTGTTCCAGAAATGCACTGGACAAATACAGCGAACCGCTGATAACAACACAGCCATGATTCTGTTTTGCCTGCTCCAACGCTGCTTGAAATGCTGCTTTATGCGGCAGGCAAGTTGTGGAAATAGTGGGCGGAAAACAAGCTGCCAGTTCTATCGCTGGAACAGCCTGGGGTGAAAAATCATCCACGCAGAAAACAACGTCCAACACTTCGGACAATTCCTTGACGGCGGTCTGATAGTCTTTCCCTTTCACCATGCCCAAAATCGCAATCATCGGATGGCTGCCATAGTCTTTCAAAACCTCTGTCAGAGCAGCTACGCCAGAGGCATTGTGCCCGCCATCCATCAAAACCAGCGGGTCTTTCTGTAAAATCTGTACCCGAGCCGGAAGCTGTACCGTTGGCAAAGCTGCTTGAATGGCAGTTTCCGGAATCGGGAATCCAGATTGTTGCAGAATATGCAGCGTTTCAATGGCAGTGAGGGCGTTGGCAATTTGATGCTTTCCCGGCATATGCAGCGTATAGACTTGATTTTGATAGGAAAACTTCGTTTCTGTCAGGGAACGCTGCAAAATCGTACAAGCCTGCATCTCTGGAATCGTAACCGTTGTATGCTTTTCAGCAGCGGTTTCCTGCATGATGGAACGCACCGATTCTGGATTGTCCGGTGATACCACAACCGGACAGTGTTCCTTGATGATGCCTGCCTTTTGGGTGGCAATTTCTGGCAGTGTATTTCCCAGAATCGCCATATGGTCAAACGAAATCGACGTAATCACGCTGACCAATGGGTCTTTTATCACGTTGGTTGCATCCAGCAAGCCACCCAATCCAGTTTCCAGAAAGACTAGTTCACACTTCTGTTCCACAAAATAGAGCAGGGCAATTGCCAGCGTAACTTCAAACTGCGAACACGCCTTGGATACATGACACGCTGTCACCTGTTCGCAGAGTGCACAAAGACGGTCGTCTGAAATATCTATTCCATTGACCTGAATCCGGTCTTGATAGTGCCGGACAAAGGGCGAAGTAAACTGTCCCGTTTGGATACCAGCGGCAATGGCTGCTGCCGAACCATATGCAACAACAGAACCTTTCCCGTTCGTTCCGGCAATGTGAACGAATCGCAATTGTTCCTGCGGATTGCCCAGTTCTTCTAACAGGGACTGCATCCGGGACAAGTCTTTCACAGGCTTTCCACTCTTGCTGAACTGCTGGAGATAAGCAATGGTTTCCGATATGGTCATAACCGAAACACTCCTTTCAAAAAAGAACCATTCGCAGCAGATGCGACATCCGCTGCGAATGGAATGGTGTGATTTTGGTTCAAATATGATTATTGCAAGCCAGCAATGGACTGTAAAATCTTTTCCATCTTTTCGGTTGCTTTTGCCAGCTTTGCCCGTTCTGCAGCAACCAGCTGTTCCGGTGCTTTTGCAAGGAATCCCGGATTGTTCAGCTTCTTCTGCAAGAAATCAATGTCCTTCTGTGCCTTCTGCTGTTCTTTTTGCAATCTTGCCAGTTCTTTTTCTCTGTCAACCAGCTCTGCCATCGGGATGAAGATTCTTGCACTGTCTGTGACTGCGGTTGCAGCATCCTGCAACTCGAACGATGTTCCAACTTCTACGCTGGATGCAGATGCCAGCTTTTCAAAGAATACCGCAGCAGCCACAAACAATTCGGTATCCTGTGTCTCAATGTAAACGCTTGCCTTCTTGGACGGCGGAACATTCATGGATGTCCGGCAATTCCGGATGGCACGAATCGCATCAATAACCTTTTCAAACTGGGCAGCTTCTGCATAAGCGTGTTCTTCGGTATAAACCGGATAGGATTCCAGCATAATCATGGATTCTTCGTTGGTCAATACCTGCCAGATTTCTTCGGTGATATACGGCATAAACGGATGCAGCAGCTTCAGCATACCACGCATGACCCAAACCAGAACGGCTTGTGCCTGTTCCATGGTTGCACCGCCAGCCTGAATTCTCGGCTTGGTCAATTCAATATACCAGTCACAATAAACATCCCAGATGAAATCATACAGCTTGGAGCAGGCAACCCCGATTTCAAACTTGTTCAGGTTGTCGTTGACTTCCTTTGCAAGGTTGTTGAAACGGTCTACAATCCAGCGGTCTTCCATGGTGAGCTGTTCCGGCAGTCCGTTGAACTGGAAGTCATCCGGCAGATTCATCATGATAAACCGGGAAGCGTTCCAGAGCTTGTTGGCAAAGTTACGGGCAGCCTTTACCTTGTCATCGCTGTACCGCATATCATTGCCCGGAGCGTTGCCCGTTGCCAGCATAAACCGCAGAGCATCTGCACCGTATTCATCAATGACTTTCAGCGGGTCAATGCCGTTGCCCAGGGACTTGGACATCTTTCTGCCCTGTTCATCCCGTACCAGACCATGAATCAAAACCGTATCAAACGGCACTTCGTTCATGCACTTCAAGCCGGAGAACATCATCCGGACAACCCAGAAGAAAATAATATCATAACCCGTTACCAGTGTGTTCGTTGGGTAGAAATACTTCAGTTCTTCGGTCTGATTCGGCCAGCCCAATGTTGAGAATGGCCAGAGAGCAGAGCTGAACCAGGTATCCAGTGTATCCGGGTCTTGCCGCATCGGCTTTCCGCACTTCGGACAAGTTGCAGCATTTTCCTTGGTGACAACCATTTCACCGCAGTCATCACAATAGAATGCCGGAATCCGGTGTCCCCACCAAAGCTGACGGGAAATACACCAGTCTTTGATATTTTCGAGCCAGTGGAAGTAAATCTTGTCGAACCGTTCCGGAACAAACTTCGTCTTGCCGCTCCGAACGGCATCAATTGCCGGCTGTGCCAATGGCTTCATCTTGACAAACCACTGCTTGGAAACTCTCGGTTCTACGGTTGTTCCGCAGCGGTAGCAAGTGCCAACATTGTGGTTATAATCTTCGATTTCAACCAATGCTCCTTCTGCTTCCAAATCGGCAACAATGGCTTTCCGTGCTTCGTAGCGATCCATGCCGGCATACTTCGGGTAATCATCTGTGATTTTTGCATCGTCGGTCATAACATTGATGACTGGCAGGTTATGCCGCAGACCAACTTCAAAGTCGTTCGGGTCGTGGGCTGGGGTAATCTTTACAACGCCTGTTCCGAAGTCCATTTCTACATAGTCATCGGCAACAATCGGAATTTCCCGATGTACCAGCGGCAGAATCAAAGTCTTGCCAACCAGATGCTGATACCGTTCATCATTCGGGTTGACTGCAACGGCAGTATCGCCCAGCAAGGTTTCCGGACGGGTGGTTGCCAGTTCCAGATAGCCGCTGCCATCCTTCAACGGATACCGCAAGTGCCAGAAATGACCTGCCTGGTCTTCATATTCGACTTCTGCATCGGAAATGGAAGTCAAGCATTTCGGACACCAGTTAATAATCCGTTCGCCCCGATAAATCAGGCCTTCTTCGTAGTAGCGAATGAATACTTCCTTGACTGCCTGATTGCAGCCTTCATCCATGGTGAACCGTTCCCGTTCCCAGTCACAGGAAGAGCCTAATTTTTTCAGCTGTTCGACGATTCTGCCGCCGTACTGCTTTTTCCAGTCCCATGCACGCTTTAAGAATCCATCCCGTCCGAGGTCTTCTTTCTTGATGCCCTCTTTCCGCATGGCTTCTACAATTTTTGCTTCAGTTGCAATGGAGGCGTGGTCTGTTCCCGGCAGCCACAATGCACTATAACCAGACATCCGCTTCCAACGAATCAGAATATCCTGCAAGGTTTCGTCCAAAGCGTGTCCCATGTGCAGCTGACCAGTGATGTTCGGCGGCGGAATTACGATGGTGTACGACTGCTTCTTGGAATCTACTTCCGCATGGAAACAACCCTTTTCCATCCACTCCGCATAGATGCGGTCTTCAAAGTCTTTTGGCTGGTAAGATTTTGCCAGTTCTTTTTTCATGTTTGAAACTCCTTTTCTCTCTTTTTTACAAACAAAAACGCCCTGAACAGCTTGATTGAAACTGCTCAGGGCGAACGATTTGCGTCCGTGTTACCACCTGCATTCAGAGAATTCTTCTCTGCACTCATGCAAATCCAGGGATTTGCGTTCTCGATAACGGGAGAACCCGCTGCACACTACACACCGCTTTGCGGCTTCCCATGCAGAACTCCAAGACTACCTTCCCTGTCATCGCCTGAGAGATTTTCACCAGCCATCTCTTCTCTATGCAGCCCGAAAACAGGTACTCCTTCTCTTCCTCGTTTTTCGCATTTCCTTTATTATAATGCACCTTGCAACATTTGTCAAGGAAAATTTTACGAGGTTTTTGTGAAATCCCTGTTTATCCGGCTTTTCGCTGCTTTTCTGCCAGATACTGATTCAGCCCATCGAACAGCGTAAAGGCAACTTTCTGCTGATACTCGGTCGATTCCAACAGGGCAGCTTCTTCCGGATTGGATAAAAAGCCGCATTCTGCCATAACCGTTGGATTTTCACTGAAATAGCAGAGGAATAATTCTTTTCCGCACTGCTTGATTTCCCGTTTATTCTCCGGCTGAAGCTGGGCAACAAATGCATCCTGCAAGGCTTGTGCAAGGGTGCTGTTGTCCCGATTGGTGCTGGAATAGAACATCTGTGCTCCGCTGTAAGCAGCATCTGTGAATTGATTCTGGTGAATAGAAACACAGACCGCCGGGTCGTACTCATTGAACAATGCCAGTCGATGATCCATGTCAGAGCTTTTCTGATTGGCGATTCCCTCAATGCCCTCTTCATGAATGGAACGGTCTGTATCTCGGGTAACAACAACCGTGTAGCCCTCCATTTGCAGCATTGCCCGCAGATGGAGCAGGATTTCCAGATTGATGCCCTTTTCGGATACGCCATTCACGGAAGTACAGCCGCCATCCATACCGCCATGTCCGGCATCCAATACAATGGTGGGCGGTTCATAAGGGGGACGGGTTGCAAGCGTTTGTACAGCTTCTTCTGCTTTCTGTCCGCCAAAATAGACCGCTGTCACCCCACAGACACAGGCAAGCACCACAATGACGGATTTTCGGAGAACCAACTTTGTCAATGATTTCATATGGCGTTCCTCCCTATCACTCGTTATTCCATCTTATGAAATCTCGTGTGGAATTATACGCCATCTGCCTTGTCCATTCCTCAGAACGACACAATCAGCTGCATTTTAAAGGCTTCTTCTCCATATAGGATTCCCGAAAAAGCACGCATTATTCTACATCTACATGCGGCAATTCTAAATATCCCTGAACCTGCAAAATAAACCGCATCAAAATCGTTGTATCCCGTTCTGTCAAATTCTGATCCATATTGACATCGGCGTTTTTCAGAGCTGTATCCGAAAGCGTCAGAACCTGTGCCAGATACTTATTCAGTGTAATGCCGTCTGCCAAATCTACAACACCATCCAAGTTGACATCGCCATAATTGATATTTTCCAGTGTGTCAGTTGTTGTGACTGTTGTGGCGGTCGTTGTGGTTGTGGAGGATGTTCCAGTGGTAGTCGTTGCAGAAGTTGTGGTTTCGCTGCTGCCGCCGGTCAACGTCAAAACGCCATAGCCTGCGGTGCTGGTGTAGCCCATACCGGTCAAGTCGTTCCAGTTGCTGATTGCAGTCCGCTTTCCATCGCCTGTTCCGTCATCGTTTACCTGCACATCAAAGCCAAGTACCTGTCCATTTTTAAACGGAGCGATTCCGAACGGGATTGCCATTTCTACCAGATAGCCCTTGTCCGTCTTTGCGGTTGCAGATACAAAACGGTCTGTGGAAAGTCCATCGGTAATCGTCTTTTCGTTGTCGTAGTTGACACGAGCCTGTAAATCATCGGTTTCGTAATAGTCCGTCTTGTGGTTGTTTTCATCGAAGAATACTTCTACCGTATCCTGTTCGTAAGCGTTTGCACTGGACTTGCTCAGAACTGGGTCGGTGACTTCTGTCAGAACATAGAGGTTGTTTTCATCCCAGAGCATCTTTGCCGTTCCGGTTGCACCATTGCCCATGCTGAAGGTGTTGACATCAATGGTCGGAGCATCGTCCCAAACGGAATCAATCGTTCCATCAATGGTCGGTGTGCCATAGGTAGCCGTTGCAGACTTGGGCTGTGCTTTCAGTGTTACAATACCGCAGGTTGGAACCATTTTCGTTATAATTCCATTTACCATGAACTGTTTAATGAAGTCCATGTCGTTCCATGCATATAAAGAATGAAAATGAACATCTTCATAAGTGCCATCCGTTTTTTGTACATAAGCAGTCACATTGCTTTCTGCAACCAAATCCAGATAAACGATGCTTCCGGCTTTTCCGGTCAGCGGAACAGAAATGTCCATGCTATCCTTGCCATCAAAATCCGTTACCGTTTTCAACAGTTCGCCTTGCTGGTCGGTCGTGCTGCCATATACGGAAAGACTACTCAGTCCTGGGTCAAGGTTGGAAACCCGAATCACCAAGCCATCTGCATTCCAAGCAGCCTTGAATGTCATATCACTTGTAGAGGTGTTTCCGTCTGTACTCAATCTTTGCAGGGTCTGCGGTGTCTGAATCGCAAATGCCTGCTCTAAATCTGCATCAGATGCGTACTGATAAGCGTTCATCGTCTGAATCTTTTCCACTTCGGAATCCGTATCAACAACGGCATAGTAGGACGGCTTTGCCTGATAATCCTTGTCGAACAGCAGCGGATAGCCGCCGATCCAGCTGGTGGAATCGGTAATGCCCCAGATGACAACTGCGGACAGGTTCACACCGGATGCTTTCATTTCCTTGTACATCTTAAAGCAATCCTGATACCGCTGTGCCAGTTCCAGCTGGTCAGCTACGGCGTTGGATTTCTGGGAAACATCCAATTCGGTTACCTGAATTTCCAGTCCCAAATCCGAATAGGTCTGCATTGCCTTTTTGTATTGGTCAATGGTCGGCGTACTCATAGAGATATGCGACTGCATACCCATTCCATCAATCGTTCCGGCAGCAATCAGCGGCTTTAAAATGTCGCTGACGATGTAGTTCATCTTGGCGGTGTTGTATTCGTTATAGTCATTATAGAACAGCTTGCAGCCAGCCGGTGCATATTTTCTTGCATATTCAAATGCCTTGAGAATATAGGACTGGTCGCCATAAACCTGCACCCATGCAGACTGTCCATCCTTGATATTGTTCGAGCCAGCCTCCCGAATCGTTCCGGCATCGGATGCCGCTTCGTTTACAACGTCCCATGCATAAAATTCTACATCCGGATATTCTTCTGCAAGCGTTGTCATCACGTTTTTGATGTAGTTTTCCAGACGCTTGTTCATGGTGTCCTTGTCCACCCATGCACCGTCTGCTTCGTAATTTTCCTTGAAGAACCAGTCTGGTGTCTGACTGTGCCATACCAACACATGACCACGAACCGGAATGTGATTCTTTGCTGCAAATTTCAGCAGCTTGTCTGCACTCTTGAAAGAAACCTGCGGGTTTGTATCATCGCCAGTCTGCTTGAGGTATGCAATGCTTTCTGCCTGATTCAGAACGCTGTCCGGTTTCAGTTCGTTGCCCAGCGTTAAGCTGTTGTAATGCTTCAGAATCAAATCCTGAGAGGCTTTCTGTGTCAGTTCGGAATCGGTTGCTGCACAGCCCAGCTTAAATTCATCTGCATAGGCATCTTTCAACGAGGTCAAATCGTCCTGAATCGCAGGGTCTGGCAGCTGCTTTCCGGTGCAGTCGTCAACATAGAAATCCATCAGGTCTTGTTCTGCTGCCGTGGGAACGTAACCCGTCTGAATATAGACTGCACAGTTTACAGCTCCCTCCGGAATCGTCAATTCGCTGCCGACATACGTCCATTCACCCTTGTTTGCCGTTGCGGTGGCAATGGTATAATAGTTTTCCTTGCCGTTCAGGTCATATTGCAGGTTGATGGAAAATTTCTGCTGGTCTGACCACTTGTCTTCGTTGTACATGACATAGCAGCCCAGAGAATAGTATTTGCCGCTTTGCAGCATATCGGATTTGTTGATGCTTGCACCGTTCCAGAGCTGTGTTCTTCCGCTGATGAATAAGCTGTAGTCCCCGCTGTGGCTGGCAGTGTTCACAACGCTGGCGGTTGCAGAGCCTCTGCCCGTCCAGCCCTGTGCCGTTCCATCATCAAAATCATTGTTGTATTCGGTTTCATAGGAAACATCCACTTTTTCCCCGTTGACTGTAATATCATCAATGTAATAGCACTGGTCGGTGTTTGCTCCCGGCATTTCCACATACAGAATGATGTTTGTGACGTTCTCCGGAATGGAATAACTGCCCGTCAACTGTGTCCATTCGCCTTTCTTGGCACTGACATTCTTGATGTCCTTGTACTGGTCTTTTCCGCTGCTGTCAGTGTAAAGCAGCTTCAATGCCATGTTCTGATAATCGTTCCCATCTGCAAACATAGCATAAGCAGAAAAGGTATAGGTCTGCCCCGGTACGGCAACGCCGGACAAGGAGCAGCGAGGTGCACCCCAGCTTGCGGTGCGGTCAAAGACATACAGCGAACTATCCCCACTGTGTGCATAATCGGACGTAATGGAAATGGTCGAGCCAACGCCTTTCCATGCTCCATAGCCGTCTTCAAACGTGCTGTTCATCAGCTCTTCCGGTGCAGCCTGTACCGGAACGGCAATTACAGTGCTTGTGATTGCCAAAGCTGCCGCTGCTGCGAGAGCAGCCATGCGATGTTGTTTCATTTGTAAAATTCCTCCTTTTTCGTGTTGAACTATTGCTATGAAACTATTTTCCTGTTTCTATCGAAAGTATAGCAGAATTTCACGAAAAAGTCAATCATTCTTGCAAAAAATCTGTATGATTGATTCACAAAATACACATTGCATCGCCAAAGCTGAAGAAGCGATACCGTTCTTTTACGGCAACATCATAGGCGTGCATCGTTTTGTCATAGCCCAGCAACGCCGATACCAACATGATCAAGGTGCTTTCCGGCAGGTGGAAATTGGTCACCAATCCATCCAACACTTTAAACTGGTAGCCCGGATAGATGAAAATATCCGTGTAGCCATCTGCTGCAACCAATTTTCCATCGTGCTCCGTAGCAACTGCTTCCAGCGTCCGGCAGGAGGTCGTTCCAACGGCAATCACCCGTCCCCCATTCTGCTTGGTCTGCAAAATCTTGTCAACGGTTTCCTGTGGGAGGTGATAGTGTTCGCTGTGCATCTTGTGTTGCAATACATCATCCTCTTTGACCGGACGGAATGTCCCTAACCCAACGTGCAGCGTTACAAATGCCGTTTCTACGCCCTTTTCTCGCAACGCTTGCAGCATCTCTTTGGTAAAATGCAAGCCAGCAGTTGGAGCGGCTGCCGAACCCAATTCCCGAGAATAAACGGTCTGGTAGCGTTCTTTATCTTCCAGTTTCTTCGTGATGTACGGCGGCAGCGGCATTTGTCCGATTTCATCCAGCACTGTATAGAAATTTCCGTCACAGGAGAATTGCACAATGCGGTTGCCATCCGGCTTGACTTCTACGACCTCCGCCAGCAGCTTTCCGCCGCCAAACGAAAACTTCGTGCCGACTTTTGCTTTCTTGCCCGGGCGGCAGATAATCTCCCACAGCTTATCCCCTTTCTGCTCCAGCAGCAGGAATTCAATAAATGTCCCGTTGTCTACTTTTTCCCCGTAGAGCCGTGCCGGCAGAACCCGGGAATCGTTCATCACCAGCAGGTCACCCTTTTGCAGGATGTCGCATAAATTATAGAAATGGCGGTGGGTAATCGCTCCGCTTTCCCGATCCACTACCATTAAACGAGAATGATCCCGAGGGGTAACCGGTGTCTGTGCAATCAGCTCTTCCGGCAAGTTGTAATAAAAATCTGATTTTTTCATGATGTTCTCCTAATTTTTTTCAAAATAATATTGACATACCACAGAAAAAATGGTATGATGGTTTTAAGATAGAGGTGCACTCTCGATGAGTATGCTCCGCCTGGGCAGACCAGCCTGTAAAATGCGGAACGGAAAGGTGCGAGTGCCGAAGAACAGAACGGGGGTCGATTCTGTTCTGGTTGCAGTGTTCCGAACAGGGCTGTAACTGTCATCGTTATGATGGAGCGCTATCGGCATGAATCTCATGTCAACCTATCCTATTATAACGCATACTCTATCGGTTTTCAACCGGTTTTTTTTATTTTTAATGATTTTTTGGAGGATTCACAAATGAAACAGTGGAAAGTTGGTATCATCGGTGCAACAGGTATGGTTGGTCAGCGGTTTGCAACCTTGCTGGACGGTCATCCGTGGTTTCAGGTTGTCGCTCTGGCAGCCTCCCCTCGTTCGGCTGGCAAGACCTATGAAGCAGCCGTTGGCAGCCGTTGGGCAATGACAACCCCGATGCCGGAAACCATGAAGGACATGGTAATGCTGGATGCACAGGCTGATATCGAAAAGATTGCCGGCATGGTAGACTTCGTATTCTGTGCAGTTGACATGAAGAAGGATGAAATCCGTGCCCTCGAAGAAGCGTATGCAAAGGCTGAATGCCCAGTTGTTTCCAATAACTCTGCACATCGGTTCACACCGGATGTGCCGATGGTCATTCCGGAAGTAAACCCGGAACATCTGGATATCATTGCCAGCCAGAGAAAGCGGCTCGGCACAAAGAAGGGCTTTATTGCTGTTAAGTCGAACTGCTCGATTCAGAGCTATGTTCCGGCACTCTCTCCGCTGCGGAAGTATGGCATCAAGCAGGTTCTGGCTTGCACCTATCAGGCAATTTCCGGAGCAGGCAAGACCTTCCAGACTTGGCCGGAAATGGTTGACAATGTCATCCCGTTCATCGGCGGCGAAGAAGAAAAGTCTGAAAAAGAACCGCTGAAGGTTTGGGGCAAGGTAGAAGGCGACCAGATCGTTTCCACCGAAACACCGCTCATCACCACACAGTGTCTGCGTGTTCCGGTTTCGGATGGTCACACCGCTGCTGTATTTGTTTCGTTCGACCAGAAGCCGTCGAAGGAAGAGATCCTGAACGCTTGGAAGGAATTTGCTGGCGTTCCGCAGGAACTGGAATTGCCACACGCTCCAAAGCAGTTTATCCACTACTTTGAAGAAGACAACCGTCCGCAAGCAAAGGTTGACCGCAACCTCGAAGGCGGTATGGCAGTTTCTGTTGGTCGTCTGCGGGAAGATACCCTGTTCGACTACAAGTTTGTTTGCCTCTCTCATAACACCCTGCGTGGTGCTGCAGGCGGTGCAGTTCTGCTGGCAGAACTGTTGGCTGCAAAGGGCTATTTTGACTAAGTAGACTTTGATTTCTAACTTTTAATACGAACCAATTTGAAAGGAGCGTTTCCACCATGAAAAATACGATTTTTACCGGAGCTGGCGTTGCCATCATCACACCAATGTTGCAGGATGGTTCGGTAGACTTTGAAGGACTGAAGAAGCTGATTGATTTTCAGGTTGACAATGGCACGGATGCCATTATCATCTGCGGAACAACCGGCGAATCTTCCACGCTGAGCGATGAAGAACATCGGGACTGCATCCGGTGTGCGGTTGAACACACCCACAACCGGATTCCGGTCATTGCCGGAACAGGCAGCAACGATACCAAGTATGCCATCGAACTTTCTCGGGAAGCACAGGAACTCGGTGCAGATGGCTTGCTGCTGGTAACACCATACTATAACAAGTGCACCCAGCGTGGCTTGATTGCACATTATACTGCCATTGCAGACAGTGTTGACATTCCGATTATCCTCTACAATGTACCGAGCCGTACCGGCGTTGCCATTGATGTGGCAACCGTAAAGGCTCTGGGTCAGCACAAGAACATTGTTGCTGTGAAGGAAGCTTCCGGTAACATCGGCTACACGGCCAAGCTGGCTGCACAGTGTGGTGACTTGGTTGACATCTACAGCGGCAACGATGACATGATTGTTCCGATTATGTCCCTGGGCGGTAAGGGCGTTATTTCCGTTCTATCCAACGTCATGCCGAAGGAAACCCACCAGATGACACAATATTGTCTGGAGAATAATTTTGCTGCTGCTGCAAAGTTGCAGCTGGAATACCTGAACCTGATCAACAAGCTCTTCATCGAAGTCAACCCGATTCCGGTCAAGGATGCTCTGAATCAAATGGGAATGCCGTCCGGCCCGTGCAGAATGCCGCTGTATGAAATGAGTGACGAACACAAGGCTGCTCTGCATGATGCCCTTGCTGCACACGGCTTGGTTTAATCCTGCCGTTCCCATAAAAACAAAGGATGTGAAATCATGACAAAAATTGTTTTATGCGGTGCAAACGGAAAAATGGGACACACCCTCGCTGGCTGCATTGCAAAACGGGAAGACTGCACGGTCATCGCTGGGATTGACAGCTACACCAAACAGTATGACAGCTTTCCAATCGTAGAAACTGCGGAACAGCTGCCGGAACAGCCGGATGTCATCATCGACTTTTCCAACCCGTCTTCTCTGGATATGCTGTTGAATTATGCGTTCACCCATCATGTTGCGTTGGTGCTGGCAACTACTGGCTACAGCGAAGCACAGATTGCACAGATTCACACAGCAGCCGAACAGATTCCGGTCTTTTTCACCTTTAATATGTCCTTGGGCATTAACCTGCTGGTCGAATTGGCAAAGCGGGCAACTGCCATTCTGGGCGACCAGTTTGACATTGAAATCGTGGAAAAGCACCACAATCAGAAAATTGATGCACCGAGCGGCACGGCAATCATGCTGGCAAATGCCATCAATGAAGTGAAAGACAATCGGTATCACTATGTCTATGACCGCCATGCTCGCCGCATGAAGCGGGAAAAGAACGAAATCGGCATGCACGCCATCCGTGGCGGCACAATTGTTGGCGAACACGATGTGATTTTTGCCGGCAACGATGAAGTGATTACCCTTTCCCACAGTGCAGCATCTAAAACTGTCTTTGCAGAAGGTGCTGTAAATGCTGCCGTTTTCCTCAGCGGAAAGCCGGCTGGACTGTACGACATGAAACAACTGATTGAACAGTCTTAACGGCTGAAACAATCTGATTAAAAAAGAAACCGGATTGGTTCGTTATCAAATCGAACCAATCCGGTTTTCTTTCTGTCCAGAAACTTGTTATTCTGCGTTTTTCAACGCTTCGCCAAGCGGAACTTTCTTTACTTTTCGATTTTGCAGAAACGCAATAACTGCATATCCGCAAATACCCAATATCACCATCTTTACAAAAACATAAAATGGAACATAATATTCCAGCCACCCCGGATAATCTGCAAAGACCTGAATACAAACATATTTCATGATAAAATGACAAATCGGAATCGTCAAAATCATGGAAGCGATTACAACAATCGAAGTTGGCAGGACGTAAAGCCCATTGATTTCCGAATTGCGATAGCCCAAAATCTTTGTCATGGAAATGGACTGTGCATTCTTTTCAATGATAATCTTCGACAGCAGGTAGACAATCAGCATGAACATGATAATGCCAAAGACATAGAAGATTGCCATCATGTTACCCATGGAAACTTTCAGCTGACGAGAAGTCTTTGTCATATCGTCTACGGTAATGACGGTTGCAACGTATAGGTCATCAATATCCGTAATTTCCGTATTGCTGAAATACCCATTGAAGGAATCTGCATCGAAATCAAAGGTCTTGTTGAACTGTTCCTGCGGCATAAAGATGGCAATCGCTGCCGGATAATCATAAACCCCATCCACATGGAACGTGTATTCCTTTTCTCCATAGGATTCCTTGACGGTGATGGTATCGCCTTCTTCAACATTCAACTTGTTGGCGTATGCAGTGGAAATGATAACGCCATCATCTTTCGTTTTCCAATCCAAATCTAAGTACGCACTGTCTGACTGAATGCCGTAAACGGAAACTTCTTCGCTCTTCTTGCCGTTCTCTTCCAGTGTTTTCAGAGAAGTTGCACTGTACTTTTCTGCATCTGCATTTTCAGTTTCCTGCGGTGCTTTCAAGAGATACTGATAATCTGCAATCATGTTGCTGGTAATCTGATCCTGAAAATGGTCTAACATCGGTTCAAACATAAAGCCGAACATCAAAATAAAGTTTGCGAACAAAATTCCAATTACAATCGTGATATAGTTCGGCAGGTTCTGGAAAATGACACGAATCCGAAACCGCTTTAAAATACCAATCTTGCTGTTCAGGCGGAATGCTTTCTTCTTCTGATGCCGTTTCAAGTCCCGACGAATGAACTTCAACGGGGACAGGCTCAGCTTGTTCATCAGAACAAACAGGTTCATCAGGAACATCAAAATCAGCGGAATAACGGTCGTCTTTACAAACGCATCTGCACTCCAGATGGTCACATAGGTTGGCAAGCTGTAACTGCCGTAGTACATGGAGGCTGCAAAGTCTTTCAATGCGGTATATCCTAAGATGTTTCCGATCAATGCCGCTACCAGCATCACCAAAAGCGGCATGGTCAAATAGTGCCGAATCAGTTCCCCTTTGGTGTAGCCGGATGCTCGCAGCGTTCCGATGACATTCGCTTCTTTGGAAATCGTGTTGCTGGTTGTAATCGCAAAGACAAACGCAATAATCAACACTACAATATACAAGAACACGGTAATGCCTGCATTGTCGCCCTTGATGTCATCACCCGTGAACTGAATCGCCTGATTCGTATACTGTGGAATGTAGTTGGTGACAGCATTCATGGAAGCGGTTGCATCTGCACTTAATGCTTCTAAGAAATCATCGGACTGTTCTTTTGCAGCATTGTCATCTTTCGGCGGATCGTCATAAATCCACGAATAACGATAATGTAAGTGTGCCGTACCAAATGCATCGAAAGCATCATCGGTTACAATCGCAACGCCAAACTTTACCGCATCAAACATCATATCCGATGCACTGGAAAAAAGTGCACTGTAATCCGACAAGGCAACCAGTCCGCTGATGGTAAACGATTTGTCTTTCAACGTCAACGTATCGCCAATTTGCAAATCGTTGTTATCTGCATACATACGGTCAATTGCAATTTCAGAGTCTGTAGCAGGAAATTCCCCGTCCATCAGACAAATCTTGTCGACTTCTTTCCGGTTCTTGAAAATCCGGAGCGTACTGTCTACTTCCTTGGTGTCATATTCCAAATAATAATTTGGATAGATGGAAACGTCTTCATCGTCCTCGATGGTTTTTAGCAGGTCATCGCTGCCCTCTGCATAGAGTTCAAAGTTTCCGTCTTCAATGTTGTATTTGTCGAAGCTCTCATCGTATGCCTTTGACATACTCGAAGCCGCCACAATAAACCCCGATACAATGGAAATCATCCCTGCAAGGAAGATGAATAAAACAATGTATTTTCCAATCTCGCTTTTTAATTCCCGTGGCAACCGTTTGTTCAGAGGATTTCTCATCAAAATACCTCCTTACCATTCCAGTTCCGCAGCCGGAATCTTTGTTTGATTGACTGTATTGGTACGAATCATCCCATCTCGCAGCTGTACCACACGGTCTGCCATGTTTTTAATCGCATCGTTATGGGTAACCATGATAATGGTATTGCCGTATTTTTTGTTGACGGTTTCAATCAAAGATAAGATTTCTTTGGAGGTGTGATAGTCCAGTGCACCGGTCGGCTCATCGCAAAGCAGAATATCCGGATTTTTGACAATGGCTCTGCCGATGGCGGTTCGCTGCTGCTGCCCACCAGAAAGCTGATTTGGCAGCTTGTGGCGGTGTTCATAAAGCCCCAGCGTTTTCAACAGGTCATCCACATTCAATGGATGGTCACTCAAATATGCCCCGACTTCTACATTTTCTTTGATATTCAAGTTTGGAATCAGGTTATACATCTGGAAAATATATCCAAGATGTTTCCGCCGATACAGCGTCAACGTCTTTTCATTCATATCAGCTGTCTTTTCCCCGTCAATCGAGATGTAACCACTGTCGGCGTTGTCAATGCCGCCGATGATGTTTAACAGGGTGGATTTTCCGCTGCCAGATGGGCCTAATAGCACACAGATTTCCCCTTTTTCAATGGAAATATCAATGCCCTTTAAGACCTCCACACGGCTTTCTCCCTCACCAAAGTGCTTTTTGATGCTGCTGATTTCAAGAAACATGCTCATCCTTCTTTCTGATTGTCGTAGTACGTTGCTTTTTAGTTAGGATAAACTAACCATGATTCATCATAGCACTTTTTGAAAAAATTGTCAAGCAAAAAAATCCATTTCCAGATAGTTCGTAAATTGTAACAGCTTTCCGAATATTTCATGATACTTTTTATGCAAATTATCGTTCTATTTGTTCTGGCGATTGTATCAATAAGACCGGAATTCCCACCTGTTTGGCTGCTTGTATCTTCTCCGGCACGCCGCCTCTTGCTCCGCTGTCTTTGGAAATCAAAACAGAAATCTGATGCTCCTGCAAGTAGGCAACCGTTTCTGCTACAGAGTATGGCGGCATTACAAACCAAAACGTCGCCGGAACGGCTGCGGCTGCCTGTCGGGAGGCGACTGTGTCTAACACCCGTGCAAATGCCCGATGGGAAAAATCGGGCACAGCTGCTGCATAAAACGGCAGCGTTTGAATGCCCACCGTAAAGAACAAATTTCCTGTACACGAACAAAGCCAATCTGCGGCAGCTTCTTTGCTGGAAACAATGTGCAGCTTCTCATAATCATAGTGCAAGGTTGGACGGGAAATGCGAGTATAGGGAATCTGCTTTGCCTGACACACTGCCTTGACTGTTTCCGTTACCACAACTGCAAACGGATGGGAGGCATCTACCACTTCATCAAATCCGGTGAGTGCCTCCGCAAAGCCAGCAGCATCCAACCGCCCAACGTGTACGGTGCAGTTCGTTCCGGATAAAATTTCTTTCCCGTAAGGCGTTGCCACAAATGCCGTCACAGAATCTGTTTCCGGCAGGGAGCGAATCCAATCCGTTGCATCACTCGTTCCGGCAATTACGGCAATCTTTCGCTGCTTCATACGTTATACCCTCTTGGTGTAATCATCTTTCCATTTTTTAGATAGGTCTGTGAATTTCCAATCAAGACCACACAAAACATATCGACTGGTTCCTCTTTCAGTTTGGAAAGTGTGGTGAACCATGCGGTCTGGTCGGGTCTTCCAGCGTTTCGGACAATGCCAACAGGCGTATCGGGAGCACGATAAGCGGCAATGCGGTCAGCTGCATCCGCTAAATAGGTTGTGCGTTTTTTGGACTTCGGGTTGTACAGGCAGATGACAAAATCTGCTTCCGCTGCACAGGTGATTCGCTTTTGAATCAGAGAAAGTGGTGTCATTAAGTCGCTCAAACTAATCACAGCAAAGTCATGCATCAGCGGAGCACCTAAAATCGCAGCGGCTGCACTGGCAGCAGTTACTCCCGGTACTGCAATCACTTCTACATCTGCCTGCTCTGCTGCAATCACTTCCAGTAAAATGCCCGTCATGCCGTAAATGCCACTGTCCCCACTGGAAACCAGTGCAACGGTTTTCCCCTCCAATGCAATCGAAACTGCCAGCTTGCAGCGGTCAATCTCCTGCCGCATCGGCGTAGAACGAAACTGCTTATCTGGGAACTGCTCCTGTAATAACTGAATATAGGTCGTATAGCCCACGATCACATCGACAGTTTCCAGTACCGAAACGGCTTGTGTGGTCATATGCAAAACATCGCCGGGACCGAACCCGACTGCATAAATGGTTGGCTGCATGAAAAATTCCTCCTTATAAAACAATGGGCTGCAATTCACAGCGGCTGGCTGCCAAGGTGACACCCGGATATTTTACTTTTCTGGTCAAAATCGTACCCTTTCCGGCTGCCAAATAGCTGCACGCCTCGGAAACAGATGGCAGCCCTGTCACCTGTTGCACAAAGGCAGAGGCTTCAAACAAATCTCCGCAGGCTCGAATGTCTGCATCCGGTACAATTTGCAGCGGAATGTGATACGTTTCACAGAGCTGTAAAATGGCTGGTTCTGCCTGCTTTCTGGAGATGGTTGCCATCGCTTTTATCGAATCGCAGGCATATTGATATGTTTTCAAGAACTCTAAAAAACAGGTTTTTAGGTGCACAAACGGAATCGCTTTCTTGCAGCCCACACCAATTACCAAATCCTTTGGACGCAGGTATAATGTTGGCAGCGTTTCCAGCTGTGTTTGGGTGCGGTCAGAGATGACCACCTTTCCGGCAGAGTTTGCCTGCTCGGAAAAAGAAATCTGTGGAAACTGCTCTGCTCCGGTAACTGGCAAATCAGATTGCAGCCAGATCGATTTTCCATCCAGCAATGCACCGCTGATTTGTTTCAGAACGGAGATGTTCTCAATTGCAAGATGATTGTTCTTTGCCACTTCGTCAAAGGCAAGCTGCCCTTGCAAATCGGTTGCAGTGGTAATCACAGGTTCTGCGTGCAAAAATGCTGCTATTTTTCGTGTCCAGTCATTCGCTCCGCCCAGATGTCCGGAAAGCAAACTAATCACATACCGCTGGTCTTGACTCACCACCAAAACCGCTGGGTCAGTGCATTTCGTCTGTAAGAGCGGTGCAAGTTTTCGGATGGCAATTCCAGTCGCCAAAACAAAGACCAGCAAGTCTGCTGCCTGAAAATCCTGTGCAAGGATGGCATCGGTAAATGTTTCTTTTCCCCGCAGGATTCCGCCGAATTGCTGTTGCAGCGGTTCGGCAATCTGCTTTCCAGCTGCGGTCAAATAATAATAATAGTTCATGATTCGATGCCTTTCCGGTATTCATGCGTAAAGGTCTTATCATAGAGTTTTGAGAGAGCGTAAGTGTCCCCCAAAAATTCCCCAACCAGTACCAATGCAGTTTTCTGAATGCCAGCTGCTTTTACCTGCTCTGCAATCGTTTCCAGTGTTCCAGTTACAAGCTTCTGGTCTGGCCAGCTTGCCTTATAGACTACTGCAACCGGTGTTTGCAAAGGATAGGAAGTGGACAACCGCTGTACCAACTCCGCAATTTGTCCAACAGACAGAAAAATCACCATGGTTGCTTGATGGGCTGCCAGCGATTCGATTTGTTCTCGCTCCGGAACGGGCGTTCTGCCTGCCATACGGGTCAAAATCACCGTCTGGGAAACATCCGGCAGCGTGTATTCTTTCTGCAAAGCCGCTGCTGCTGCCAAAAATGAACTTACTCCAGGCACAACTTCATGGGCAATTCCCATTTGGTCTAATGCATCCAGCTGTTCCCGAATCGCACCATAAATCGACGCATCGCCTGTGTGTACCCGAACGGTTGTTTTTCCGGCTTGTTCTGCCTGTTTCATAACCGCAAGCACTTCTTCTAATGTCATGCCAGCACTGTCATAGACCACGCTTTCCGGCTTTCGGTCTGCCAGTACTTCCGGATTCACCAACGAACCTGCATAAATCAAAACATCTGCATGGTCAATCAGCCGCTTTCCTTTGATGGTCAATAATTCTGGGTCACCTGCTCCAGCTCCTACAAAATAAACCATTGTTTCTGTTTCCTTTCTCTATTTGCTCTGTGGATGGCGGATGATGAGAGTGGTAAAATAAGAGGTCGGCTCTGCGGTTGGCGTTCCAATCCATTCCCCTTCCATGCCGATATTTTGCAGCATCATGGTGTGTTCCAGCAGCTGCCGTTCCTGCAACATGGGAACAAGCCATGGCAATGCTTTTCCGGCTTTCATCAGTACCAATGTGTCGAACTGCTCCAATGCTTGTTGAATGGTTTCTGGTGCTACTCCGCCCGGCAAAACCAGTAAGGATTCCTGCCGTTCACACAAGCTGCACTTTGCCTTTGCTGCTCCGGCAGAAAAGGCAGAGATACCAGCAACCACTTCCGTTGCATAGCCATCTGCTTCTAGCACCTGCTGCACATAAGCAGCCGTGCTATAAATCGAAACATCGCCCAGTGTTACCATTGCCACCCGTTTCCCAGCTTGCAGGCAATCTCGTACAGGCTGCAACAATTCTCCCCGTAACCGCTCCCGATAGTCTAAATGCTTTTGCATGGGAAACAGCAGCGGAATGATTTCTTTTCCGGAAAATGAAACCACTTGTTCTGCAATGCGTGCCGCTGCGGACGGTTCGACTGCTCTTGTAATGGGTGTTACCAGTACTTCTGCCGTTTCTAACACTTGCTTTGCTCGCAGTGTCAAGTCCAGCGGTTCTGTTCCAACCCCGACCGCATAAAAAATTCCTGTTTTCATGATGATTTCCCTCCTGTACAAGCAAATAACAGCACTGGATGATAGGGCTGCAAGACGTGATACCGCCCCACTTTGCGACTCTGTCCGCTGAAAACCGGAATGATTTCCAGCTGCGGTGCATCTTGCAACAATTGTGTGACTTCCGCCTGTGTTTCCAAGGTCACGGCACTGACGACCAGCCGAACCGGTTTTGGCAGCTGTTGAATCTGCCGCAAAATCTCCGGAAATGCTCCGTTGCTGCCACCAATAAAAATACAATCCGGAACGGGCAGTTCCGAGAGAACGGTTTCAGCTCGTCCTGCAAGAACTGTTACATTTTCTGCTTGCAGATAGGCACAGTTCTGTCGCAAGATGTCCAGTGCTTGTTCCTGATATTCTACCGCATAAACCTGCCCGTAAGGACAGCACTTTGCACAGGTGATGGAAACGCTGCCCGTTCCAGCTCCCAAATCCCATACAATCGAATCTGGCTGCAATCGCAGTTTACTGATAATCACTGCCCGCACTTCTTCTTTTGTCATCGGTGCACCATTTCGCAAAAAGGCATCATCCGGCAAAAATCCAGCTGTTCCAACGGGTTTCGGGTTTGGATTTCGGACAGCCGTCACACAGAGTGCTGGATTTTCTGCGGAACAGAATTGCTCTGGTGCTCCGCTCCAGGTCTGTTCGGTTTCATAGGTCAAGTCTGCACCAATATACATCGTGGTATCAGAAAGCTGATACTGACAGAGTGCCTGTGCAATCTGCCGAACGCCATCTTTTGCAGAGCAGAAAAAGAATGTCAATGCATGCTGAGCAACCGCACACGCAATCGAACCAGCTGTATAGGGCTTTCCGTGCAGGCTGCTGATGAACGCATCTTCCATTGTTAACCCAAACTTTGCCCCCAGTAATTGCAGCGAACCAATCCCCGGAATTACGGTGATTTCCCAATCTGGATACCGATTCCGAACCGTTCGATAAAAGCTATAGAGTAAAGGGTCGCCGGAAACCAAAATTGCAACCGAATCGGTTTTCAGCAGGGTCGGCAGCTGCTCCAATAAGGCTGACAATTGTTTCATGGGAATCTGTTTCTTTCCGGCTGCCAGCTTGAGAAACCGCTCCGAGGCAATCACACAATCCGCCTGCTCTAACACCTGCTTGGCAAGGGGCAGCAAATAGTCCGGCTGCCCACTTCCGCCACCAACCAACCATAATTTATGCATCCTGACACCACGCCTTTCCAACTTTTGATACTTGTTCTGTTTCTGCCAATACCGTTCCAGTGCGGTCTAATAGAATCAATCCGATTTGCATCGTTCCATGCGTTCGCTTCTGGCAATTTTCTAACGCTGCCTCTGCAATGCTCTGCCAAACAACATCGGAAAATGGCATCTTTGCAAGCAGTTCCTGCATTTCTGTGGTGGTGTTGCAAGCATACAGCTGTTGAATTTGTGCTGTGGTCGCCCCAGCAAGTGCAGCATGCGTGCAGAGAATTTCCCGTTGTCCGCCTGCGGTATGGCTATGCAGATAGAAAATATTCGCTGCTGGTTTCATCAACTTTCCGGCAACGCCTGCCAGCAATAGCGTCTGCATCCCAAATTCTTCGGCACAGTCCAGCAGATACCCCAAATAATTGCTGCACAATACAATTTTTCCGGCATGTTCATAGCGTTTTTTCAGGTAGGTTTCCCCAGCATAGCCCGTCACCAACGCACACGCTGTTCCATATTCTGCCCGACACATGGACAGCTCCAACCGCAGCGACTCCCGTACCGCCTCTTCACTCATCGGACGTACGACACCCGTTGTTCCTAAGATGGAAATTCCTCCAACAATGCCCAATCGTCCATTAAATGTACGTTCTGCAATCTGTTCCCCGTTTGGAACGGAAATGGTTACGACGGCACTGCGTGTTCCAATCACCGACCGCACTGCCTCAGTAATCATCGTTCGGGGCACGGGATTGATGGCAGGTTCTCCGACAGGAACACGCAAGCCCTTTTTCGTGACGATTCCAACCCCTTCGCCAGCTTGAAACGTCACTGCTCCATCTGTTGTTCCGATTTTCACCTTGGCACAGACCAAACAGCCGTTCGTCTGGTCGGGGTCATCACCAGCATCTTTCCGAATGCCGCAAATCGGGGCTTCCTGCGGTTCGACCGCAAGGGAAAGCGGCTTGCCAGATGGCAGCGTGTAAGCAATTCGCTCCGGACAAGTTCCAGTCGTCTGCCAAAGCACCGATGCCAGAGCTGCAGCTGCTGCACAAACACCCGTGGTATATCCCTCTCGCAATGGTTTCATGCCTGCTGCTCCCATTCTTCCAAAATCTGATAAATCTTCTTCGTGTCCAGATGTTCCCGAATTGCATCTGCCAGCTGATTGTATTGCCGTTCTTTCTCCTGTTGAAAATCCCGTACGGGGGACAGTTCTTCTGCTCGTCCAGTCTGTTTCCGGAGCAGTTGCAGCAGGGCTGCTGTGGTTTCTGCTGTATCAAAAAATCCATGCAAATACGTTCCAGAAACCGTTCCGGCTTCGTTGCAGTAACCGTTTAATGTGCCGTCTGCTCGCCTGGTAAATGGTATCGCATGGCTGCCGGCAATCGACCGCCCCATATGAATTTCATAGCCCGTAATTGCACTTCCTGCCAGCGGTGCAAATATGCCGGATGGCTCTGCAATCATTCCTTGTACCTGTTGCTGGTGCTTTTGGGGTTGGAAAATGGTTTCCATGTCCAACAGTCCCAGCCCTCGCAGGCTGCCGCCCCCCTCGGTTTGGTCGGGGTCGGAAACCTGCTTGCCCAACATCTGAAAGCCACCGCAGATTCCAAACAGCAAACAGCCTTTTTCATGCAGTTTCAAAATGGCTGCCTCTAAGCCGCCCTCTCGCAGCCATCGTAAATCGGAAAGCGTGTTTTTTGTTCCCGGCAGAATCAACAAATCCGGTGTGCCCAACTCTGAACGGTGCGTAACATAACGGACAGAAACGCCCTCGATGCCGGACAATGCTGCAAAATCGGTAAAGTTTGCAATGCGGGGCAATCGAATCACAGCAATATCCAGTCCTGTTCCATCGGCTGTTTGCACAGATAACTGCTCCGCAAGGCTGTCTTCTTCCTCTAAATGCAAGGGCAGATATGGCAGCACGCCCAGCACGGGAACACCTGTCAATTCTTCCAGCATCGTCAAGCCACTCTCTAAAATGCTGATGTCCCCACGAAATTTATTAATGATGATGCCCTGAATCCGGCGGCGTTCCTCCGGTCGCAGCAGGGCAATCGTTCCATAGAGCGAGGCAAACACACCGCCACGGTCAATATCGCCCACGACAATCACGGGCGAATCCGAAATGGCAGCCATGCCCATATTGACAATATCCACATCTCTTAAATTGATTTCTGCCGGACTGCCAGCCCCTTCTAATACAATGATGTCATATTCTTCTGCCAGCGATTCATAGGCGGTGCGAATCTCCGGAATCAGTTCCTGTTTTCGCTGGTAATATTCTTTCGCCCGCAAGTTGTCATAAACTTTCCCGTTCACAATCACCTGCGAACCGGCTTCGCTGGTTGGCTTTAAAAGAATCGGATTCATGCGAATATCCGGCGCAATGCCAGCTGCTTCCGCCTGCATGACCTGTGCCCGTCCCATCTCCAGGCCGTCTTTGGTGATATAGGAATTGAGTGCCATGTTTTGCGATTTAAACGGGGCAACCCGATAGCCATCTTGATGAAACATCCGACACAGCCCAGCAGTAACAACGCTTTTTCCGGCTGATGACATCGTTCCAACTACCATAATGGACTTTGCACGCATAGAAAATGCCTCCTTTCTGGTTATAAACAAGCTTTTAATGCCTGTAACAAAATCTGATTTTCTGCATGGCTGCGAATCGCTGTACGGTAGTATGTCGCATCCAACCCAACATAATTCTCACAGTGCCGAATGAGAATGTGGCGATGCAGCAACCGTTCCTGCAAGTCCGTACAAGCTGCACGGAAAAAGATAAAATTCGCTGCTGGTTTCCAGACTTGCAGCGTTGGAATGACTTGCAAAGCATGATAAAAAGCAGGCTGTTCCTGCTCTAAAAAGGTCTGAAATTGCTGCTGGTAAGCAGTATCCTGCAAGGCAGCGATTCCAGCAGCTGCTGCCAGCGTATTCACCGACCAAGGCTGTCCAGTCTGACGAACTTTTTTAATCAAGGCAGTATCTGCACAAACGCCATACCCCAACCGCAAACCCGGAATGGCAAAGCGTTTCGTCAGCGATTTCAAGAAAAAAACATTCGGATATGCTGTACAGCTTGCAAGCAAAGAGGCTTGCTGTGCCTCGCTGGTCATGTCGCAAAAACATTCATCCAATATCACCCGAATGCCGTTCTGCAAACAGCAATCCAGAATCGGAATCAGTTGGCTTTTTTGCAGCAGTGTTCCAGTCGGATTGTTGGGGTTGCAGAGCATCAGACAATCATATTGCCCAGTTTGCAGCTCTGGCAAAATCACATCGGTTATTGTCAAATTCGGCGACATCTGCCAGTATATCACGGAACAGCCGATTTCCTGCAAGGCGGTTTCATATTCTAAAAAAGATGGAACAGGCAACAAGGCTCGTTTCGGATGCAGACACTGCAACGCCCGAAAGAGCACATCTGCCCCACCATTTCCGCAGACAATTTGCTCTGGCTGCAATGCATGATGGGTTGCAATCGCCTGCGTCAAGGCAGTCTGCTGTGGATCTGGATAGTGCACCAAGGTGGGAATGGCAGCAGAAATCGCCTGCTTGACCGACTCCGGCACACCAAACGGATTGATATTGGCGGAAAAATCCAGTAAATCCGGTGCATTTGTTTGTTCGGTATAGATGTTTCCGCCGTGCTGCATGGATGTCATAACTTCCCTCCTATCACAGACTGAGCCACAAGAGCAAACCACCCACCAATCCGGCAAACAGCAGGCTGCTCCCGAACAACAGTTTGTTTGCAGTCAAAATATCGGTTGGCTGTGCGTGTCTGGTTGCATCGCCAATTGTTGGCTTTTCTACTACTTTTCCAAAGTAAACATGTGTTCCGCCTAGCTGAATCCCCATTGCCCCAGCGGCAACCGATTCTGTTTGTGCGGAGTTTGGGGAAAGATGCTTCCGCCGATCTCGCAAGTAAATCTGCAATGCCTGCTTTCCGTCCAACCGTAGCAAAACAGCGGTTGTCATCATCAGCCATGCGGAAATGCGAGCCGGCAGCCAGTTCCAAAAATCATCCAGCTTTGCAGCGGCTTTTCCAAAGTATTCATAGGTTTCATTGCGGTATCCCACCATGGAATCCAGCGTATTGACGGCTTTATAAAAAAATCCCAGCGGAACACCGCCCAAAAATAAATAGAATAACGGTGCAATTTCTCCATCGGATGTGTTCTCTGCAACCGTTTCCACACACGCCTTTGTCACCTCTTCTGCGGAGAGTGTCTGCGTTTCCCGTCCCACCAGCCACGAAAGCTGCTTTCGGGCAAGCGGTAAATCCTCCGCCTGTAATGCACGATAAACTTTCTTGCTCTCTGTCGCCAGACAACGAGCTGCTAAAATCTGATAGCACCAAAATGTATGCACGGCAAACCACAGCCAGAAAGAAACCCGATAGCAAAGCCACAGCACCAGCAACGAAATTCCAGCACTGAGCAACGGGATTCCAATTGCTAAAATCACACCGGCAGCCGTCAAGCCGCTGGGTGTTTCCGGAAACCATTTCCGCAACTGTTTTTCTGCTGCGGAAATGCCCTTTCCCATCCAGACCACCGGATGCGGCAGCCAATACGGGTCGCCAAAACAAAAATCCAGCAGGACACCCAATAGAATGCTGCTGACAACACCAACCCCTATCATGGCTGTGCTCCTGTCCGCAGCTGCATGGAAAGTCCGCAGAAAATCCGTTCGACCGTTTCCGCTTGTGCGGCAAGCTGGGCGTTCATCCGTCCGACTGCCTCTCTCCACTGTCGGTCTTCTGCGGAAATCGGCACTAATCCGCAACCGACCTCTTGCGTAATCAAAATGCAATCCTGCCAGTTCGGAACGGTTTCTTGCAGCAAGGTCAACGGGGCTTTGTTCTGTTGCAGTGCCTGCGAAACAAGTGCTTCCAGATGATAAAGAATCGTCTGCCCGTTCCATTCAGAAAGCGGCTGTGCTGCACAGTCAAACACATCCGCCCTGTTTTTGTGATAGGTCTTTAAGGCGTAGGATAACCGCCCCTGTGCATACCCACCGAAAATCAAATGCATGAAATTCCTCCTAACAATGCCACGATGCCCAGCCAAGCGGTTTCACATAATACTAGAAAATATCCTGCCAAATCGCCCGTTACGCCGCCAAACTGTTTCTTCTGCATGCGGGCATAATACCAAAAAATCAGCCCTGCCACGGCACAAGCTGCCACGCCCAGAAGCCGATAGCATCCCATGCATCCAACAGCGGAAAGCAGACTGATGACAATCAGTGCTGTTCCAACTCGTTTTCCGGCATATTCTCCGAATGTCTTAACCAGCGAACTGGTCGGTGTACACGGAAACCGTGTAACAGAAATCCCACTCAAACAACGGGACAGCCAAAATCCACCTGTCAGCAGCCCAATAATCAAGCGATTCTGTTCGGTATAAATCTGAGCATAAGCGGCAACCTGCACCAACAATACCAAAATAACAGCAAATACTGCAAATGGGCCACAGTTTGGGTCTTTTAAAATCCGTAGCTTTTCCTCCATGGGTCGGCGAGAATACAGGGCATCTGCGGTATCACAGAAGCCATCCAAATGAATGCCGCCTGTAATCCAGACATTCACCAACACCGCAAGCACGGCAAATAAATAGGCAGAACGATGCAGCAGCTGGCAGACTGTCCAGACGAGCCAAAGTCCACCGCCACAGAGCAGTCCAACAATGGGGAAAAATAACATTGCAAGCCGTAAATTTTTTGCGTTCCAGTTCAGGCACTTTACAGGCAAAGTGCTGTACATGGATAGGGCAATCAACAGCGACTCAAAGCATGATTTCATGAAAAAGTGACGCTCCTTTCCAGCAGATCGGAATCCCGCTGCATACTTCTATTACAACATCTGACCGACTTGCCAACACTTGATTGATGTTACCCAAATTTTGCAGATATTGCTGCATGGCAATATCATTCGGCACACGGTCGGTAAATACTTCATTGGTGACAATCACGACAGCATCCAGCTTTTTCTGTAAGGCTGCCATGCCATCTAGAATTGCTGTCACAGGGTCTTCCTGCGAACCGCCAAACTGTTCATTGGACAGCAAATTGCTGACGCATTCCAGCAATCCGCATCCGCCCTGCGGCAAAGTAGAAATCGTTTCCAACAGGTTTGTGGGAACTTCAACGGTTTGAAAGTCCTTTCCTGCTCGCTGTTGGCGATGTCGTTCGATTCTTCGGGCACATTCTGCATCCCATACCTGCATCGTTGCAAAATAATATCGTGGCTGAAAGGACTGGGCAACGGCAAGCTGTTCGGCAAGGCTGGACTTTCCGCTATTCGCTCCGCCGGAAATTAAAATCTGCATCCGGTGTTCCTCCTCTTCTGATACCTGCGGCACTGCTCCGCAAATCGCTGTGCAGCTTCTGGACAGGATGGAAAATACCAGTGCGGAAATCCAGCTAAAATCGAGCCTTGCTGCTGCACCTCCAGCCATGTCCGACCATTTGGACGCTGCACAGAAAAAGCCGTGCCGTTTTCGATACTGTCTGCATAGTGAAAACTGTGTGCCCGTATCACAGCCCCCTTTTCTGCACAGAGGGTATCTTGCTGAGCCGTCATTGTGACATAACCGAATCGGCAGAGGCGGTTGCCCATCGTTGCCGTTCCGGATAATAGCCCTGCCATTGGAAATTGATTGCCCTGTGCATCCTGTATGGACTGCTGCAAGTATAAAAATCCACCACATTCAGCAAAAATGGGAAGCTGTTTCTGAGCAGCTGTTCGCAGGCTCTCTAAAAATGCATGATTTCCCGACAGCTGCGGTAAATATAATTCCGGATATCCACCGCCCAAATAAAGCCCGTCTAACTGCTCTGGCAAAGCGGAATCCGTCAGCGGTGAAAAAAATACCAACTCTGCACCGTTTCGCTGCAACAACTCTAGATTTTCCGCATAGTAAAAGCAAAATGCGGCATCTTTTGCAACGCCTAACCGAAAAGAATGCGGTGGCATTGGTGGCAGTTCTGGCATTGGCAACGGAGGGGCAGCTTCTGCCAACGCTTGCAGCCGTTCCAGTGCAATGGTTTTTCGGGCAGTTTCTCCCAGTAAATCAATCTTTTCCTGTAACGTGTCCACTTCTTCTGCTGTGTATAAGCCCAAATGTCGGCTAGGCAGCTGCACTTCCAACAACTCCGGCAAATAGCCATATACGGGCAATCCGGTTTCCCGTTCGATAATTTCTTGATAATAGGTTGCCATGCCGCTGCGAACTCGATTCAACAGAAATCCAGCAATGCGGTTGTGCGGTTCTAACTGCAAAAAGCCTTTGCAAATCGCAGCGACAGAACGCCCCATTTTCTGCGGATTTACAACCAATACCGCTGGTGTTTCCAGCCACTGCGAAACGGTGTAGGCACTGGCTTCGGAAGTCTGTCCGATGCCGTCATAAAAGCCCATTGCCCCCTCTATCAGGGCAAGGTCTGCCTGCTGGGCAGTGGCAGCAACCAGCTTTTTCATGGCATCTGATTGCAGAAAAAACGGGTCGGTATGATAAGCAGGGCGATGCGTAACTGCTTCATGAAACATCGGGTCAATATAATCTGGGCCGCTTTTATAACTCTGCACAACGACACCGCTTTTCTGAAAAGCAGACAGCAACGCCAGCATCACCGTTGTTTTTCCGCTATCGCTACCGGTCGCACTCAGAAGCAGGCGTGGAATATGATTCTGCATCTGTTCCCTCCTTGCAATCTGTGGGAAATGCGTTAATGGAACGCAGTTTCCCATAGGATTTTGATTCATTGACATTCATTTATTATAGCATATGGTGCAAGAAATCGTCAAGTTGTGTGATTGGATGGATTCCGAACAAATATAAAAAAACAGGAGAACTTTTTTCGTTCTCCTGTTTTGTGTTCGTTTGTATTTTTCTAAAATGATTCTTTATTCAACCGGCTCTAAAATCCAGCGTTGCAAATCGTCCCCGATGTCGTTTCGGATGACGACATTTCCGGCATCGTAAAAACCAGTCTTTCCTTGTGTTCCTGTATCTGTATTCCAAACGGACAAGCAAGCACTGCGGTTCGTACTGCAAGAAAACAGCATCGTTCCGTCCGCCTGCGGAACGAGAACAAATGTCTGTGCAGGAGCATCCACTGGACGATAAATTTCTGCATTGCAGCCGCTGACAACGCTGCCGCCCAGCTTTACAATATCCACCACTCGATTGGTTTCGCCAGAAGAACACATGGTATACAACCGATAAGCGTTCCGGTCTGTATCATAGGAAATCCGGAATTCCTGTGCCGCTGTGCCATCGGCTGCATCTTGAATCAAGTTGCGTTCGTCTGCATCAACACCGTCTGCAACCGTCATATAGAGTCCGCTTCCCGCATTTCGCAGCCGGTAAATACCATCATCCAGAACGCCTTCGGCTTCTGTTTTAGAATCGGTTGTCGCATGAATGATAACTGCCTGCTTGCCCATCTGGTTATATCGCTGTGCAACCAAGTTCAAATCATAGGTTACATTTCCACGCAGGGGATCTGCAACGGATACCGTTCCGGCGTTTTTATCGTATCCTGTTAGAACCAAGCAATGTTCATGGCTCACCCAAGTTGCGGTATCGCCTTCCGGTGTTGTCCAGCTGCCACCTGTTTCCGGTGCTCGCATTCCCATTGTACCCCAGAAAACCACCGGTCTACCCGCTGCAATGTATGGGAACAGGTCTTCAAAGCTTGTCCCGGAGAGATTTTCTGCATAGGAGGCATTCTTTTGTGCGGTAAAGTAAGCGTTCGCCGTGGCAACGATTGCCGGAGCATAACAGCCGTACCCGTAAGAAGTCATCGGGTCGCCTGGGAAAACATACCGAAAATCTGCTCCATAATAGATATTATTCAAGGTATAGAACAACATTTTCGGCAGATACGTTTTTGCAATATCGGTTTTTTCCGCAGAAAATCCGTCATATTGCAGGGCAATCGTCAATGCCGTTGCTTCGCAGCCGGTCGGCAACGATGGAGCATCATTCTGCAAGATACAGTTTACAGATAGTTTCTTTGCTTGCGGTGATGTCGTTGTGGTAGTTGTAGCCGTTGTTGCTTTGGCCGTTGTCATGGTGGTTGTTTCTGTCGTCGTCGTGGTAGTTGTGGTTGTAGTCGTTTGTTCAGAAGTGGTGGTGGTCGTCGTTGGTTGTATGGTTGTAGTAATTGCTTCTGTTGTTGGTTCGGTGGTCACAGATTCGGTCATTTCTGTAGAAACAGTCGTGGTCGTTGTTTCCACCGGAATGGATTCTGTTGCAGTAGTTGTCGTTGTGGTGGTTTCCGGTTGTTGGTTTTTCTGGTCAATGTAATCTGAAAAAGAAAGCTCTGTTGCACCCGCTGCCCGTTTTGCATAGTATTCCAGAATCAAAACCGCATCGGTAACATCCACTTTCCCATCATGATTACAGTCAGAATAAAAAAATTGATTTGGTGTCAGATTCACTTCTGCTCCAGCTGCCATTGTTGCATATATTGTCAACACAAAAACAGCATCATCCACCGCAATCATCCCATCGCCGGTTAAATCGCCCAACGAAATGTTATCATCATCCGGCTCTTCCAGGATGGTTTCCGTTGCGGTTTCGGTTGTTTCCGCTGGTGTATCTGTACTTGAAACCACGGGGTCATCCGGTGGTTCGGTTGGTTCTGTAGATTCTGTTTCCGATGCAGATGCACCAGTTTCGGCATCTGCTGCACTGCTCAGCGGCAAGCTGTAAAAAAGGCTGCTGCACGCAAGCACACTGCAAATGGTTCGTTTCCAAAATGTTGATTGCATCATCCATTCCCCCTAAGATACGCTGTTATACTTGTAAAATACCCAGTTCTGAACTGGTAAAAATAGCAGAAAATGCCTGCTCACTCTCCGCAGAAATCGCAATGCTTTGCTTCTGCTTTGGTTGTATCATCTTTTTTTGGTCGGTGAGATAGAAACACAATGCAGTTTCTCCGGAATACTTCGCAGCAATTTGAATTGCCTGCTGCATCCGGTCAGTATCCGCAGACGATAATTTGATGCAGAATTTTGCATGGGAAAGCTGTTTTTGCAACTCTTCCAACGTCAAAACACTGCTGCACAATAGAGAAACGCCGCTCTCCTGAACGGATAGCCGCCCCTTGCACCATAAAATCGTATCCGGCTGCAATTTCTGCTGAATCGCACGAAATACGTTTGGAAATGCCACGCATTCCAGCGTTCCGGTTTCATCTTCCATCTGAAAGAAACACATTCGTTCCTGCTTTTTGGTCAGATGCGGTTTCACGCTCTGCAAGATGCCCAGAAATGCGATTTCTGCCTGTTCCGGCAAGTCAGAAAGTTCCGTGCTGGCAGGCACGTGCAACAGACGGCAAAGATACTGCACAGGCTGAAACGGATTTCCAGAAAGATACATTCCGGTAACTTCTCGTTCCATCCGCAGCAGCTCCGCCGGAGAAAATTCCTCCATGGGTTCTGGTGCTGGTCGCTGCCAGCTGCCTGTAGCATCCCCGCCAAATAACTGCATCTGCCCGACCACTTGCGTTGCAGCGGTTTCCTTTGCAGCAGATAGAACCGCATCTGCCTGCGTCAGCATCTGCCGCCGATTCCAGCCCAGTCCATCCAATGCACCGCTTTGTATCAGGCTTTCCAGTGCTCGTTTATTCAATTCTATACCCTGCATTCGCTCGCAAAAATCATACAAGTCAGTAAATGCTCCGTGTGCCTGCCGTTCTCGTTCCAGTTTTTCAATCAGTGCAATGCCAACATTCTTGACGGCATGCAATCCAAACCGAATGCCCTGCTTCGTACAGGTAAAGGCAGCATGACTTTCGTTGATATGGGGCGGTAAAACCGCAACCCCTGCTTTCTTGCAGGCGGAACTATATGCCAGCAGCTTTGGAAAATCTCCAATGACGCTGGTCATCAACGCTGCCATATATGCTGAAAAATAATGACACTTGAGATAGGCGGTTTGATATGCCAGATAGGCATAGGCGACCGCATGGGATTTGTTAAAGGCATACGCTGCAAAGCGGCTGATTTCATCAAAGATAGACTCTGCAACCGCTTTCGGCACACCATTTTGAATCGCTCCGCTGCAAACGCCATCCAATCCATATAGGAATGTCTGCCGTTCCTGCTCCATGACTTCCTGTTTTTTCTTGGACATTGCCCGTCGGACAACATCCGCTCTCCCGTAAGAATACCCTGCCAGTGACCGACAGATTTCCATGACTTGTTCCTGATAGACCATACAGCCATAGGTGACTTCCAGAATCGGTTTCAACAATGGGTGAGCGTAAGAGATCGAATCCGGATGTTTCCGGTTTTCCAGATACTGTGGGATGGAATCTCGTGGACCTGGTCGGTAAAGCGAAAGAGCTGCGGTCAAATCCTCCAGACATTTTGGCTGCATTTGCAGGAGAACATGTCGCATACCAGCACTTTCAAACTGAAAAACGCCCATTGTATCGCCGTTTGCCATCATCTGATAGACGGCTGCATCTGTAATCGGAATATGATGAATCGAGAAGTGCGGTTCAGTTTCCTGAATCATCTGGACACAATTCCGAATAATGGTTAAGTTTCGCAACCCCAGAAAATCAAATTTCAAAAAGCCCAGCGTTTCCAAATCGCCCATCGGATATTGTGTCACAATGGTATCTTCATTCTTTTGTAGAGGTACCATTTCCAACAGCGGAATCGCAGAGATAATCACACCGGCTGCGTGCGTGGAGGTATGCCGAGGAACACCTTCTATTTTTTGTGCCAAATCCAGCAGCTTTTTTGCATCGGCATTTGTATGCAAAAGCTGCTGTAACGCTTTCCCGTCTGGTGCTGCCAGCGTTTCCGCTATGGTCTGCCGTGGGTCAATCTTCTTGGCAATCTGGTCACAAAATGCATAGGGCAAATGCAGGACTCGCCCGACATCTCGAATCGCTCCACGAGCCTTGAAAAAGTCAAACGTGATGATTTCCGTTACACGGTCTGCTCCGTACTTTTGAATCACGTATTCTTTCACGGCAGGTCTGCCCTCTACGCAGAAATCAATGTCAAAATCCGGCATGCTTACTCGTTCCGGATTCAGAAACCGCTCAAAGAGCAGATGATATGCCATCGGGTCAATTTCTGTAATGCCCATGCAGTACGCACAGAGGCTGCCTGCCCCCGAACCTCGTCCAGGGCCAACCGGAATCCCGTGCTGTTTGGCATAGCGGACATAATCCCAGACAATCAGAAAATAATCCACATAGCCCATCTGTTGAATCACTTGCGTTTCTCGCTGCAAGCGATTTCGCACCGATTCTGGAACAGGCGTTCCATAGCGTTTTTGCATGCCTTTTTCACAGAGTGCCTGAAAAAATGCGATGTTGTCAGAAACACCCTCCATAGAAAAGGCTGGCAAATGCAGTGTTCCTGTTTCCAGTTCCACATGACAGCGGTCTGCAATTCGTTTCGTGTTGGCAATCGCCTCCGGCATCGCTGCAAATAATGTTTGCATCTCCTGCGTGCTTTTCAGGTAAAATTCTTCGGTTTCAAACCGTAAAGCGGTGGGGTCATCCAGTGTTTTTCCCGTCTGAATGCACAGCAACACTTGCTGCATCTCTGCTTCTTCTTTGGTCAGGTAATGGGCATCGTTGGTTGCAACCAACGGGATTCCTGTTTCTCGGGAAAGCTGTTCCAACAAGGGCAAGACGGTTTTCTGTTCCTGCAAGCCGTGATTCTGCACTTCTAAGTAATACCGTTCCGCTCCGAATACTGCCTGATAGTTGAGAGCGGTCTGCTTGGCAGCTGCATAATCACCCGACAACAGCAGCTGTGGAATCTCCCCTGCCAAACAGCCAGACAGGGCAATCAGCCCTTCGTGATACTGTGTCAACAGTTCCCAGTCCACCCGTGGCTTCTGATAAAAGCCCTCTAAACATGCCTTGGAAACCAGCTTCACCAAATTCTGATAGCCTGTCTGGTTTTCACACAACAGAACAAGATGATACCGCTTTCGGTCAAGTGCTGTTCCTCGGTCAAACCGTGTTCGGCTGGCAACATAGACTTCACAGCCAATAATCGGATGAATCCCAGCTTTTTTGGCTGCCTGATAAAACGAAATAGCAGCGTATAGATTTCCGTGGTCAGTCAGTGCGACCGCAGTTTGTCCCAGTTCTTTCAGGCGTTCCATCATCTCTGGAATCCGACACGCTCCATCCAGCAAACTGTAAACGCTGTGAACGTGCAGATGTATAAACGCATCATTTTTCTGTTCCGACATATTCTCGCAACTCCTTTGCCATCATGGATAATTTCTGAAACCGATGATTCACGCCAGAACGTCCAATAGGAGGGTGCAGCAGTTCGCCCAACTCTTTCAGGCTGAGTTCCGGATTTTCCAGCCGCAATTCTGCCAGCTCCTGCAAGTCCGGCGGGAGGGTGTCCAGTCCTCGCTTCTCTGCAAGGAGCAGAATTTCTTCCGTCTGCCGCATTGCCGCAGAAACCACCTTGTCAATGTTTGCGGCATCGCAATTTCGCACCCGATTTGCCTTGTTCCGCATATCTTTTTTAATCTTGATATTCATCAAGTCCAGCGTGCATTGCTGAGCCCCCATAAACGTCAACATATCTTCAATCTGTTCACTGTCCTTGACATAGAGCACAAAACTTTGCTTTCGCTGAAATACATGCCCCTTGATGCCTAATAATTGTTGCAGGAACAAACTCAAGTCGTTACAGAGAACCGAAGTCGGCGTGACAAATTCCAGATGATAGGATTTGTTGGGGTCCATGAGATTTCCGCAAGTCAGGAATACCCCTGCCAGAAATGCCGGCATGCTGTTCTGCACAATGTTACAGAGGTTGATTTGCCGATTGTCGAGGTGGATGTGATAGCGTTCACAGATTTCTGCAACCGCAGCTGTATTTTGCAGGGAAAGGCTGTAAAGTCCGCCCCTGCCCCGTTCGACTGTGACCGTTCCTTTCGGAAACGAAAATACCGTATGTAACAGTTGCGGCAGCAAGTCCACAATGGTTTCGCTTTCGCTTTGCAGACAGATTTGCTCCGAGGTAAACACACGACTGTACAGCAGTATGCCATACAGACAGGAAAAGGCTTGGTCTTTGTCTAAGATGGTACGTTTTAATGCCTGCCGGACATCCTGCGAGAAGGACATGGCGATTCTCTCCTTTCCAACGGTTGTTTCTCTTGTGTGCCATGTTGCCCTCTTACTGGGAACTACCTGCAACGGTGAAAAATGTCACAAGAGAAAAAATTTTTTTTGGTTTCTCCATAAAAAAACACCGCCCTGCTTTGCCGCAAGGCGGTGCGGTGGGTTCGTTAGGGACGATCCTTTCCAATATCTCGATGCTGCTTGATGACGTGCATGCCCTTTTCAATCAGATAATCCCCGATGAGTTCGGTAAAGGTAATCGAACGGTGTTTGCCGCCCGTACAGCCGAATGCAATCACCAGACGGCTTTTCCCCTCCTTGATGTAGAGCGGAATCAGGAAGTCCAGCAGGTCTTCAATCTTTTGCAACAGGATTTTGGATTGTTCAAACTGCATTACATAGTCCCGTACGCAGGCATCACAGCCCGTATGATGCCGCAACTCCGGAATATAATACGGATTCGGCAGACAACGAACATCAAACACCAAATCCGATTCTGTAGACACGCCATACTTAAAGCCGAAAGACGTTACTTTAATCGAAAGCGAATCGGATGGCGTTTCCAAGAAGGTTTCTCGAATCTGTTCTTTGAGCTGGGAAACAGAAATATAAGACGTTTCAATATAATAATCTGCAATTGCTTTTAATCGCAGCAGCTGTTCCCGTTCAAATTTCAGTGCCTGATGCAGACAGCCGTTAAATCGTTCATCCAGCGGATGTTTCCGGCGTGTTTCCTTGTAGCGTTTAATGATGACTTCGTCCTGTGCTTCGATGTAAAGCAGCTTTACATGTAAATCTGACTGTTCTTTCAACCGACAAACACAGTCATAGGCATCCGCAAACATTTCTCCTGACCGTAAATCCGCAGCAATTGCGATTTTTTCCAGCTTATTTTCAGATTCCCTGCAAATTTCTACAAATCGGTGGATGAGCTGCGGCGGTAAATTGTCAATGCAATAATACCCAATATCTTCCATTACATCCATGACTGTTGATTTTCCAGAACCGGACATTCCAGTTACAACGACAACCTGCATCTGTTTTCCCTCCTGTTATTTTAAAATCACGGGTTCTAACTCCAGACAGTAGCCAGTTTTCTCCTTTACGGTTTCAATCACAAAATCGCAGAGTTCCAGCACATCCCGACAAGTTGCATGGCCGGTATTGACTACAAATCCAGCATGTTTCACGCTGACTTGTGCATCACCAACACTTGCCCCTTTCAAGCCGCACTGGTCAATCAGGAAAGACGCATAGCTGCCGACCGGACGCTTGAACGTACTGCCTGCACTCGGCAATTCCAACGGCTGCTTTGCAACACGCTGATTTTTCAACTTCTGCATCTCTTCCCGAATGTCTGCATACTTTCCGGCTTGCAGCTGCAAGGTCACACCCGTTACAATCTTTTTCGTACCGGAGAACATGCTGTGCCGATAGGAGAACTGCAATTCCTCCGGCGTTGCCGTCCGAAATGTTCCCGTTTCGTCCAGATATTCTACGCTGCGGACAACGTCTTTCATCTCTCCGCCGTATGCTCCGGCATTCATATAAACTGCTCCGCCAATCGTGCCTGGAATCCCTGCCAGACATTCCATGCCCGTCAAGCATGCCTCCAAGGCAATTTTTCCGACAGCAGACAAGGTTGCTCCGGCTTCGCAAAACAATGTCGTTTCATCCAGCTGCCGGACGTTGGAAAACGCCCTGCCCAGCTGTAATACAATGCCGTGATAACCCTCATCTGCTGCTAAAATGTTGCTGCCATTTCCCAGTACCACCCAAGGAAGATGCTGTTCCTGACAGCATTGCAGAATTGCCTGCAAGCCTTCTCGATTTGCAATCTGTACCATTGCCTGACACGCTCCGCCAATGCGGAATGTTGTATGCTTTGAAAGCAATTCCGCCGGCAAAATCGGACAGGAATGGGCGTTACAACACGCCGTAATGGATTCTAATCCCTGCATGTCATTCTCTCCTGTCTGGTTTTTAAAATGCATCGTAATCCTTAATCACCTCTTTGGCTTCTGCTTCTAAGCCTAAATGATCCAGCAAGTCGGAGGCTGCATTGTAACCCATCTTCTTCTGACGGTTGTTCATCGCTGCAACTTCCAAGATCACTGCCAGATTTCTACCCGGCCGAACCGGAATCGTCAGGGACGGAACTTTTACGCCCAGCAGGGATACAAACTGCGTATCCACGCCCATCCGGTCATAAATCTTTTCCGGATTCCACTGTTCCATCTCCACAATCAATTCAATTTTTTCGGTATTCTTAACCGCACCAATACCAAACAACCGCCGTGCATTGATGATACCAATACCACGCAGTTCCAAGAAATGGCGGATGTTATCCGGCGAACTACCAACCAAGCTGATGTTGGAAACCTTCCGGATTTCCACCGCATCATCGGCAACCAGACGGTGGCCACGCTTTACCAATTCAATTGCTGTTTCACTCTTACCAACGCCGCTTTCACCAGTGATGAAAACGCCTTCGCCGTAGATTTCAATCAAAACGCCGTGACGGGTGATTCTCGGTGCAAGATTCAGGTTCAGAAATGCAATCAGTCCAGCGATAAAGTTGGAGGTGCTTTCCTTGCTCCGCAGGAGCGGAACGGAATATTTCTTTGCCAAATCGAGCATTTCTTCAAAATACGGCAATTCTCTGGAGATGACCAGAGCCGGAATCCGCTGCGAAAACAGCATATCCAACCGCTGTACTCGGGTTTCTTCATCAATCGTGGACAAGTATGCATATTCCATCTTGCCGATGATCTGAATCCGTTCCGGATTGAAGTATTCATAAAAGCCCATCAGCTGCAAGCCCGGACGGGTGACATCTGCCTCATCAATTTCAATTTCAGAAGCATTTTTTGGGGTGTAAATGGTTTCCAGTTTAAATTCATCAATGATTTTATCCAATGAAATAGTGAATTTTGCCATAGCCTTTGACTCCTTTTTCATTCTGTTTCTTTATTGTTGTCCGTTTTTTGCTTCCTTATGCCGGAATTAGTTCATATCTAATACGACTGTCATGTTGTTCGATGCGTTTACCATGGCATCTGCCAAGTCCTGCATGGCCTTGTAGCGGTCTGCTCCGAAATAAGCATCGACATCAATGAAATCTCGGTCAGACTCCCAGAAAGACGGGTAAACAAAATCCTGACAGATTGCTGCGGAGAAGCCAGCGTTGTCCAGTTCCTGAATGATAGCAGTCATATAGGAAACGGTTGTTTCACTGTATGGAGTCATCCATGGCTTTCCGCCCTTTTCGACAGAATTATCCAGCCATCTGCCAGACCCATCGATCAGCGGAATGCTGGCATCTTTATACAGTTCCGGGAACTGATTGTCATTGGTTGCGCTAATCAAAGCATAGACAGAAAAGCCCTTTTCTGCTGCGAGATTGACAATTTCCGAAGCGGTCATCGTGCCATCACAAATATAAGTTCCGGCAACATAGGAAACAGTAGAGGCATAGTTCAGCCAACCGCCCTGCAACTTCATCGGCACAACAACTGCCTTTGTTCCGCTGACCTGCTCCAGTGCTGCGGTAAAGGTATCGGCACTTTCCAGTACAGAGCTATCCAGCCACTGTGCAGATTTGGCATCGGAGAAGTTCGCAAGCGGAACGCCTTCCTTCTTCACCGCTTCTGTGGTCGTGGTCTGTGTTTCGTTTGCAGCAGTTCCAGTTGTTTCCTCACTGCCGGAGGCGGTTGCGGTTGCCTGTGTGGTGGATTCGTGCGTAAATGCCGTTCCTGCCATCTGTATATCAGTAGAAACGCCTGTAGTTGTAGCCCAAACCAGTGTCGTTGCAGTTGTTTCCGGTGTTGTTTTCAGTTCCACAGTCGAACCAGCTGCCGCCGGAACAGCCGTTGTTGCCGTTGTGGTTTCCGATGTGGTCGCTGCTTCGGTCGCCTGCGTAGTCACAGCTGCATTCATTTGCAGGCTGGAATCCGAAGTTGCAGCATCATCCTGAATGAATGGCTTTGCGATGCTGTAGCCAACAAATCCAACCAAACCAGCCGCTGCAATCATCACCACTGCGGACAAGACATTATGCACCGAGGAAGATTTTGTATTCCCGGTTTTCACCTTGTATACTTTTGGGGATTTCTTTTTCATATGGGTTCGCTCCTATTTTCTCTCGATCGTTGTTCTACGAAAAATGCTCTTTTTCAGTCTGCCAGCTGATGGAAGAAGTCCACAGCTGTTTTCAAGTTTTCCTGCCGGAATAAGTAGCTGCCAACTACCAAGTTATTTGCTCCGGCTTTCACTGCCTCTGGAGCAGTTTCCGCATTCACGCCGCCATCTACCTGAATATTGACAGATAAGCCCTGTTCGGCTGCCTTCTGCCGCAGGAACTGTACCTTCTTCAGCATCTCCCACAGGAAAGACTGTCCGCCGAAGCCCGGCTCTACCATCATGACCAACACCATTTCCACGGAGGACAGATAGGGCAAGACTGCCTCTGCTGGGGTATTCGGCTTGATGACAATGCCGGCTGGAATGCCGCAGGCATGAATGGCATCAATCGTTTTCTGTGGGTCGCTTTCGCTTTCCAAGTGGAAGGTAATGCCGTTCGCCCCAGCCTTTGCAAACCGTTCTGCATAGTGCAGCGGGTCGGAAATCATCAAATGTACATCTAAAAATAAATCGGTCTTTTTCCGGATGGCTTCCAGTACGGGAATACCAAAGGAAATATTATCGACAAAACGCCCATCCATGACATCAAAATGCAGCATATCCGTACCGCTTGTTTCCAACGTCCGTACCACTGCTTCTAAGTTACACATATCTGCACTCAAAATCGAAGCAGAAACCTGTATCTTCTGCATATTTCTATCGCCTCATTTTCTATTTCTTCTATTGCAATCCATCGCTGAACGCTGTATGTAACAGCGGATTCTTACTTTATTATATCGAACTTTCCGGTTTCCGTCAAGGCTTTTTTTGGTTCTTTCCAAAATAATCAGGCTGCTGCAAAAACGTCACAAAAAGAACATCTTTTGCTCAGATTCCAAATCCGGATTTTGCTGACTTTTTTCTTGTCTTTTATATAATATGAGCGGTGATTCGATTCCATGTCAACCCTGTCCCAAAAGATGCCCTAAAATTTGTACCAAATTGTCGTACTTTTTTGACAGCTGTACAAAAATGCAACCACTTTTGGTGCTCTTTTGGCGGAATCTACAACCCAAAATCGCAAAAGACTCCTATTTTCACAAAAAAGTACCATTCTTTTTTTGCAGGACACCAAAAAAACACCATTTTTCACAAAAATATCACTAACCATTCCGCTGCAATTTGTGGTATCATATAGTCACAACAAACAAAAAAGATTTTGCAGAGCGAACGAAAATCATGCAAAATAGAAAAAGGAGGAAGTTCTTATGAACACAAAAAAATTACTCGCTGCCGTTACCGGCGTTACCATGTTAGCAGGTATGCTCACCGCTTGCGGTTCTAGTTCCGATTCCAGCACCGCCAGCAGCTCTGACCCGAACACCCTGACCATCTGGGCGTGGGATGACAACTTCAATGTAAAGGCTGCCAACCTCGCAAAGGAATATTACCAGAAGGAACATCCGGATGTGACCGTCAATGTTGTCAGCATGGCACAGGATGACATCGTACAGACACTGAACACCGCATTTTCCAGCGGCACTTACAAGGGTCTGCCGAACATCGTTCTGATTGAAGACTACCGGATTCAGAACTACCTGAATGCTTATCCGGGCGAACTGAGAGATTTGTCCAACACTGTTAATCCGGATGACTTCATGGATTACAAGTTAGGTGTTATGACACAGGATAACAAGGTGTACGGCGTTCCGTTCGATAGCGGCGTTGCAGCTCTGTTCTACCGCACCGATTACATCGAAGAAGCAGGTTATACCACCGATGATATGCAGGATTTGACTTGGAGCGAATTTATCCAGATCGGTAAGGATGTCAAGGAAAAGACCGGCAAGTATATGCTGACCTTAGACCCGAGCGACCTCGGACAGATTCGGATGATGATGCAGTCCGCTGGTGCTTGGTATGTCAAGGAAGACGGCAAAACCGTTGATATTGCAGACAACGAGGTTCTAAAAGAATCCGTTAAGACCTATCAGCAGATTATTGATGCAGGCATTGCAGAACAGATCTCCGGTTGGGATCCGTTCGTCGGTGCATTCCAGAAGGGTGACGTTGCTTCTGTTCCGACTGGATGCTGGATCGCTCCGACTATCGCAGCAGCAGAAGACCAGAGCGGCAAGTGGGCAGTTGCTCCGCTGCCAAGACTGGATAACGTAGACAGCTCCCTGAACACCTCCAACATCGGCGGCGGCAGCTGGTACGTGCTCGACAAGGTTGGCAATGGCGAATTGGCAGAAAACTTCTTAGCAGAAACATTCGCTTCCAATGTTGACCTGATGAACGACTTGGTTTCTGAAATCAATCTGGTTAGCACACTGAAGGCTTCCGCAGATGCAGAAAACTACAAGAAGCCGAATGAATTCTTTGGCGGTCAGGAAATCTTCAGCGACTTCTCCAAGTGGACAGAAGAAATTCCAACCGTCAACTATGGTCTTTATACCTACACCATCGAAGACATCATGTCCGAAGCCGTTCAGTCGATTCTCCAGGGTGCAGATATTGACGAAACACTCGCCAATACACAGGTTCAGGCAGAAGCCGCTGTACTCAACTAAGTTTGGTTGTAAGCTCTCTGACAAGAGTTACAAAACAGAGATTTGGCTTGCCGCAGACGCCCCCTTTTCTGCGGCATTCCACATCCTGAAACCAACGGTAAAGGAGGAGGATCCTTATGTCTGAAATCAAAAAACAAAAGAAAAAAGAATCATTCGCTCCGATTGGGAAAGTTAGCAATCGTTGGGGCTGGGGCTTCGTTTCCATCAGCGTCATTATGATTTCCGTTCTGGTTTTCATTCCAATGATTCAATCGTTCCTGCTCTCGCTGCAAAGCGGTCAGGGCAATCAGCTGACATTCGACGGACTGAGCAACTATAAACGGATGCTGACGGATACCACCTTCCGGAAAGCATTGGGCAATACATTTTTATACTTACTGATTCAAGTGCCGGTTATGATTATTCTCGCCTTGTTCATCTCCGTTCTGCTGAACGACAAGAAGCTCAAGTGCAGAAGTTTCTTCCGGATTGCGATTTTCTTACCATGTGTCACCTCGCTGGTTTCCTACTCTTTGATTATGAAGAGCATCTTCTCCGGCGACGGTTTGGTCAACCAGATACTGATGGCAATGCATCTCATTTCTGAGCCAATCGGCTGGACAACCAGCCCTGCATTTGCAAAGACTCTGATTATCATCTCCATCACGTGGAGATGGACGGGCTACAATATGATTTTCTATCTCTCTGGCTTACAGAACATCGACCCTTCGATTTATGAAGCAGCGGATTTGGATGGCTGCAACGGCTTCCAGAAGTTCTTCAAAATCATTGTCCCGCAGTTGAAACCGATTATCTTGTTCACAACCATTACTTCCACCATCGGTACGTTACAACTCTTCGATGAAGTTAAGAACATCACTGACGGTGGCCCAGCCAATACGACTTTGACCATTTCCCAGTACATCTACAACCTCTGCTTCAAGTATACACCGAACTTCGGTTATGCGGCTGCGATTGCCTTTGTCGTACTGGTAATGATTGCAATTCTGTCCGCCATTCAGATGAAAGTGGGAGGAGATGATTAATTATGGCAGCAGCTACAACGATGCCGTCCAATGTTGGACGGAAAAAGAAAATTCATCCGTTTAACATTTTCAAGTATGTATTCCTAATTCTGGCTTCCATTATTTCCATCTTCCCGTTTTTGTGGATGATTATCTGTGCAACGAACGATGCCGTTGACATCAACCGTGGTACAGTCACCTTTGGAACAAGCCTGTTCAAGAACCTGCAAAACCTGTTCGCTACAGACCGTGGATTCCTGAAAGCCCTCGGAAACTCCGCCATTATCGCTGTCATTACGACCGCTTTGGCACTGCTGGTTTCCTCTGCTGCCGGTTATGGATTTGAAATGTTCCGCACCAAGAATCGGGATCGGGTCTTTAATTTCCTGCTCCTCTCGATGATGATTCCATTCGCAACCCTGATGATTCCGTTGTTCCGGATTTTCGGTAAATTGAGCGACAGCGGCTTGTCTTTCATGGGTCTGAACACCTTTGCAGCCGTTATTATTCCGGCAATCTCCACAGCGTTCCTGATTTTCTTCTTCCGTCAGAACACCAAGTCGTTCCCGAAGGATATCATCGAAGCTGCTCGGCTGGATGGCTTGAATGAATTGCAGATTTTCTTCCGGATGTATATGCCGGTTATGAAGTCCTCTTATGCAGCAGCTGCAATCATCACCTTTATGAACAGCTGGAACAACTACCTCTGGCCGTTGGTTGCTTTGCAATCCCCAGAAAAGAAAACCGTTCCGTTGATTCTCTCCACCATGGGTGCTTCTTATAACCCAGACTATGGTATGATTATGGCAGGGATCGTCATTGCAACCCTTCCGACTGCTCTGATTTTCTTCCTCATGCAGAAGCAGTTCGTACAGGGCATGATTGGTTCTGTCAAGTAAATTTCCCCTACTCGCAAACAACAAAATTTCTTCCTTATTTTTCCTTCTTTCAAAAGATTAATGAACGTGATTGCAGAATACCGCAGTAATTTCAGACTGCGGTATTTCTGCTATAGAAAGGATGGTTTATCATGACCTTTTCAACTGATATTTTAAAAAATCCGGAAATCTTCCAAATCAACACTTGCAAGCCGCATTCTTCCCATATCCATTATCGCAGTGCAGCAGAATGCAAGGAACAGCAGAGCAGCTTTTTCCTGTCCCTGAATGGTGACTGGAAATTCTTCTACAGCGAAAACCTGAACGCTCTGCCGGAACACTTCGAGCAGGTAGGCTATGACGACAGCAACTGGGACACCATTCCTGTTCCGGGACACTTACAGACCAATGGCTATGGACAAATGCAGTATGTCAATACCATGTATCCGTGGGATGGCGTGGAGAACTGCAAGCCAGGTGAGATTCCGGAACGCTTCAACGCCACTGGCAGCTATATCCGCATGGTGACAATTCCGGAGGCATTCCGCAAAGATGCAGAGATTCGGCTGGTCTTTCACGGGGCAGAAACTGCAATGGCTCTGTGGGTCAACGGAACATTTGTCGGCTATCATGAGGACAGCTTCACCCCAGCAGAATTTGCAATTACAGACTACCTGAACGATGGCGAAAATAAGATTGCCGTGCAGGTTTTCCAGCGTTCTTCCGGCAGCTGGCTTGAAGACCAGGATTTCTGGCGGTTCTCCGGCTTGTTCCGAGATGTAGAATTGTATGCCGTTCCAAAGCTGCACCTGCAAGACCTCTTCGTTCACACAGACTTGAACGACACCTTCTCACAGGCAGATGTTCGGGTAGACTGTGCATTCTCTAGCACAGCATCCGGAACGCTGCGTGCGGTTCTCACTGACCCGAACGGCAAGCTGCTTGCAGAACAAAGCATGCCTGTAACAGCATCCGAACAGGTTGTTGCATTCTCTGTAGAGCAGCCGCTTCTTTGGAGTGCAGAACAGCCGAATCTGTATCATTTGGTTCTGACGTTGCAGGATGCAGATGGAACGGTTCTGGAAGTTGTTCCGCAGCAAATCGGTATTCGGCAATTCCGCATGGAAAATGGCATCATGAAATTGAACGGCAAACGGATTATATTCAACGGCGTAAACCGGCATGAATTTAGTGCAATCCGTGGACGTGCCATCACGAAAGAAGAAATCCGCTGGGACATCTTCACCATAAAGCAGAATAACATCAATGCCGTTCGTACCTCACACTATCCGAACCAGAATGATTTCTATGAACTGTGTGACCAGTACGGCTTGTATGTGATTGACGAAACCAACATGGAAACACACGGAACATGGCAGAAGATGGGAGCGATTGCTCCGGACGAACACACCCTCCCGAATGACAATCCGCACTGGACAAATGCCGTTTTGGCAAGAGCCGCTGCCATGCAGGAACGGGATAAAAATCACCCTTGCGTTTTGATTTGGTCTTGCGGCAATGAGTCGTTCGGCGGTTCAAATATCTATGCGATGTCAGAACAGTTCCGGAAACGGGATTCCTCCAGACTGGTACACTATGAGGGCGTTGTCAACGACCGCCGATTCAACCAAACCAGCGACATGGAAAGCCAGATGTATCCATCGGTAGCCAAAATTGAACAGTTCCTGAAAGAACATCCGGAAAAGCCGTTTATCTGCTGCGAATATTCCCACTCTATGGGCAACTCCAACGGGGCATTGTTCAAGTATACCGACCTCGCCAAGAGAGAACCACGCTATCAGGGCGGTTTTATCTGGGACTTCATCGACCAAGCAGTTTTCAAGAAGAATGAATACGGCGAATCATTCCTTGCAACAGGCGGCGATTTTGACGACCGTCCGACAGACTACAATTTCTGCACGAATGGCATTGTCTTTGCAGACCGCACCCTTACCACCAAAATGGCAGAAGTGAAGTACTGCTATCAGCCATTTACGATTGCTTGCACACCGCAGGGCTTCACCATTCACAACGAATTCCTGTTCACGGATACGACTCCGTATTCTATGACTGCAACGCTCTGCAAGGACGGCGTTCCGGTTGCAGAACGGGAACTGCCGCTGCCTGTCATTGCTCCGCAGACGACGCAGTCCTTTGCAAATCCGTTTGCTGGAACTGCAACCGAACCGGGAGCTTACACGCTGACCATTTCCATCTACAGAACCGCTGCAACCGACTGGGCAGATGCACAGACAGAAGTTGCATTTGGACAGGCTGCTTGGAACGTGGTTGTTCCAACGACCGAAGAACTGCTGCCCGCTCCGGAACTGATTGTGGGCGATGTCAACTATGGCATTCACGGTTCTGATTTCCACATCCTGTTCGGCAGGGATAAAGCAGGCATTGTTTCCTATCAGAAAAACGGCGTGGAACGCATTGCCTCTCAGGTTGGCATTCCCAGACCGAACTTCTGGCGTGCTCCGATTGAAAATGATTTGGGCTGCCGGATGCCACATGATACCGCAATGTGGAAAATCGCTTCTTTGTATGCCGTTCCGTCCATTGTATCTTGCAAGCAGACGGCTCATACAGTGGACATTGTCACCCGTTACACATTCCCACAGAATCCAGACAACGGCTGTCTGGTCACCTATCAGTTCTATGGAGATGGCAGTATCACCGTAACGATGCAGATGCTGGGCTGCACGGAATATGGCAATATGCCGGACTTCGGAATGCTCTTGCAGATGCCGCTGGCATTCGATCAGATTGCATGGTATGGCAGAGGCAAGGATGAAACGTACTGCGACCGGAAAAACGGCTCTCGCATTGGCTGCTACACCAGCACCGTTGCAGAACAGCTTGTTCCGTATGCCTATGTACAGGAATGCGGCAACCACACCGATACACAGTGGTTCACCATTACTAACGCAGACGGGCACGGCTTCCGCTTTGCAGCAGAACAAATGGACTTCTCCGCTCTGCCGTATACACCGCACCAGCTGGAACAGGCATACCACTTGCAGGAACTGCCTCGTTCTTACCGGAATGTAGTTCGGATTTCCGCCGGAGAAATGGGCGTTGGCGGCGATGACAGCTGGGGAGCAACCGTTCACCCAGAATTTACCCGTCAGTCAGAAACCGGACTTTCCTTTACGTTCCGCATGACTGCTATCTGACAAAAATCCTATCATGATAGTTGAAAAAAGCACCGCTTCGCTGGGAACAAATCCAGCAAAGCGGTGCTTTCTATTGGTATGGTTTGTATGGTTCAGAAAAATCAGTCTACCAAGGTCGGATGGAAATTTTCCTTCCACGGCAGACCCCACTTGTTCAGAGCATCCATGAACGGGTCTGGGTCAAATTCTTCTACGTTATAAACGCCCGGCTTCTTCCACTTGCCTGTCATTACCATCATTGCCCCAATCATTGCCGGAACACCGGTGGTGTAGGAAACTGCCTGAGAGCCAACTTCCTTGTAGCATTCCTGATGGTCGCAGACGTTATAAACATAGTAAGAAACTTCCTTGCCATCCTTTACGCCCTGACAAATACAGCCGATGTTTGTCTTACCAACTGTCCGAGGGCCGAGCGATGCTGGGTCTGGCAGAACGGCTTTCAGGAATTGCAGCGGTACAATTTCCTTGCCTTCATACAGAATCGGTTCAATAGAAGTCATGCCGACATTTTCCAGACAACGCAGGTGGGTCAGATAGCTCTGTCCGAACGTCATAAAGAACCGAATCCGATGAATGCCCTTGATGTTCAGAGCCAGTGATTCCAGTTCTTCATGATGCAGCAGGTACATATCCTTTTCGCCGACTTCATCGAAGTTGTAAACCCGCTTGATTTCCATCGGTTCGGTTTCCACCCACTTGCCATCGAGAATATAGCTGCCCTTTGCAGAAACTTCCCGAATGTTGATTTCCGGATTGAAGTTGGTTGCAAACGGATAACCATGGTCGCCGCCGTTGCAGTCCAGAATATCAATTTCATGGATTTCATCGAAATAATGCTTCTGTGCATAGGCACAGAATACACCCGTTACGCCTGGGTCGAAACCGCTGCCCAGCAGGGCTGTAATACCAGCCTTTTCAAAGCGTTCCCGATATGCCCACTGCCACTTGTATTCAAACTTTGCGGTGTCCTCCGGCTCATAGTTTGCGGTGTCCACATAGTCCACCTTGGTTGCAAGGCAGGCATCCATAATGGTCAAATCCTGATACGGCAACGCCACATTGATGACAATATCCGGCTTTTCCCGTTCAATCAGGGCAACCAGTTCGTCAACCTTGTTTGCATCCACCTGTGCGGTGGTGACAACGGTCTTTGTACCCTTTGCCTCTACAGCTGCCTTCAGGGCATCACACTTCGACTTGGTACGGCTGGCAATACAGATTTCTGTAAAGACTTCGCTGTTCTGGCAGCACTTGTGCACAACGACACCGGCAACGCCGCCTGCTCCGATAATTAACGCTTTTCCCATTTTTTATAACTCCTTTTTCTCTCCAAATTTAATAGCAATCCCATGTGTAAATCACATCTTGGAAATTCCGCTGTTTCAGATTCTCTCGGCTGATAAAGAAATTGGCAACGCCGGAATCGCCCCACATAATTTCACGCTCTCCGATATCGTCGGTATCGATTTGCAGCAATAAGACATCGTGGTCATCTTCTGCTGCAATATCCCGTGGGTCTTCCTGCGAAAAGCCCGGATAACCGCCAATTTTATGCCCGAATGCATCCGGCATCCAGTCCGGTGTTTCGTCTAATTCGTCTTGATCCCACAGATATTCTTCCAGTTCTTCTTCAAATGCTTCTTTTGCCTCTTCATCTGCAAGCAACGGTTCTGCCTGCTCCGGATAGCATTCCCGCATCAGCTGTTCTATTTTCTCCCAAAAACGATAATCAGACATGGATATCCGGTCGGTAGTCTGTTCAAATTCCAGTCCAAAGCAGCCCTCAATCGGGAAGAAATCTTCTTCACACGGTAGATTATTGCCCTCTTTCGCTGCAACCTCTTCTTCGGTGACAGTCGGATCAACGGTTTCATAATAGCAAATCCGAAAATCTTTTTGTTCGGTGTTGTTGTCGAAATTACAGCCCGTCAAGTCGTCATTGATTGCCCAGAATTGCAGCAAGCCAGACGTTGGAAAATCCGGAATGGTAATCTGCCGACAGTCAATCTGTGCCAGCAACCGCATCTGTACACCTTCACTGTTGGTCGGAATGGCAGCGTCATGCGGCACATAGCCCCGACCGCCGAACTTGCTCTCTGCAATCCCTGGCGTGGTATCGACCAGTTTCAGCCGCATACACGGGATTTCGGTACGCCGCAGCAGCTCCGGCACGATGTCTTTCATCTCAAGTTTGTTTTCCTGCATGGGGGATTCCTCCTTTATGTTTCCGACTCTCTCAGAGCATCCCGTACGTTGTTCGGAATTGCAAAGCAGCCCTGATGCAGAATCGTGTTATAATACCGAGTACGAATGCCCAGACTGTTCCACCAATCCGCCTGTAAATCCGTGCGAGGGTCATATTTCTTGGATGCAAACCCAAACAGCCAATGCCCAGAGGGATAGGTTGGAATGTGTGCCTGATAGACCAATGCAATCGGGAAGAATGATTTAATCCGGCTGTGTGCCCGTTTCATCGAATTCGCATAAGAGGTATAAAACGTGCTTTCATGCTGATTGACGAGAATGCCATCTGCTTTCAATGCCTTGTAGCAGTTCCCGTAAAACTCCTTGGTAAACAGCCCTTCGCCAACGCCGAACGGGTCAGTAGAATCAACGATAATCAAATCATATTCGTTTTCGACTTTCCGGACAAACCGCAAACCATCCTGAATATGCACGTCAACTCTAGGGTCATCAAATCCGCAGGCAGTAAACGGCAGATATTTCTTCGACAGTTCGACCACCATCTCATCAATTTCCGCAACGTCAATGTGTTCGATGGACGGATAGCGTACCAGTTCCCGAACCGTTCCGCCGTCCCCTGCTCCAATGACCAGAATGTTCCGAATGTTCGGGTTGGTTGCCATCGGAATATGGGTAATCATTTCATGATAGATGTACTCATCTTTCTCTGTCAGCATCAGCAGACCATCTAACGTCATAATTCTGCCAAATTCCACCGATTCAAAAATATCAATTCGCTGAAAATCACTCTGCACACTGGCAAGCTGTTTATCCACCCGCATGGACATCCGCACATGGTCGGTGTGATTTTCCGTATACCAAATATCCATCATATCGCTTGGTTTCACCCTTTCTTATTGAACTACCTGTAAGCTGGACAGGGTCATATCCTGTGAACCTGTCAGCGAACAGCCCTTTTCCTTTGCATACAAAATATAAGAAACAATTGCTTCGGTGATGCGTTCGCCCGGTGCGAGAATCGGAATCCCCGGCGGATAACACATGACAAACTCGGCACAGACTCTGCCGATGCTGAATCGCAGCGGAACGGCTTCCTTTTCTGCAAAAAATGCCTGCTGCGGCGGAAGTGCCACATCCGGCGGAATGTATTCGCTGTTCAGCATGCCTGTCGGGTCGCCACCATACAGCCGCTTGATTTCGGAAAGAGCGGAAATCAGCCGTTCAATTTCCAATTCCCGGTCGCCAGCGGTGACAATTGCCAGAATATTTCCGATGTCACCGAATTCAATTTGAATATCATATTCATCCCGTAACAGGTCATACACTTCAATCCCTGCTAAGCCGGTGTTTCGGGTGTGAATGGAAAGTTTCGTGGTATCAAATGCATAGAACGAATCGCCGTTGCAAAGCTCTGAACCGTAGGCATAATAGCCGCCCAGCCGGTTGATTTCCTCACGGGCATAGTTGACGAACTGCACCGTTTTATGGAACATCTCCCGCCCGTTCAACGCTAAGTTCCGGCGTGCGATGTCCAGCGATACCATCAGTAAGTAAGAGGCACTCGTTGTTTGTGTCAGGTTGATGACCTGCCGCACATAATCGGCATTGACTGTATCCGCACAGAGCAGCATGGCACTTTGCGTGAGCGAGCCGCCCGTTTTATGGATGCTGACCGCTGCCATATCTGCTCCAGCTGCCATTGCCGAACATGGCAGATTTTCGCCAAAATAGAAATGTGTCCCGTGGGCTTCGTCTGCCAGCAACAACATACCGTGGTCGTGGGCAAGCTTCGCAATCTTTCGGATATCTGCACAAACGCCGTAATAGGTCGGATTGTTGACCAGAACCGCTTTTGCATCGGGATTTGCTAAGATTGCCTTTTCCACATCTTCTACTGCCATTCCCAGCGGAATGCCCAAGTCTTTCTGTTCGCCTGGGTCAACGTAGACGGGAATCGCTCCGTTGACAACCAAGGCATTGATGGCACTGCGGTGCACATTTCGGGGCATAATCAGCTTATCCCCTGCCTTACAGGTGGAGAAAATCATTGCCTGTGATGCACCCGTTGCCCCGTTGATGATAAAGAATGCATTCTTTGCACCGAACGCTTCCGCTGCCAGCTGCTGGGCATCCCGAATGACGGAAACCGGATGACAGAGATTGTCCAGATTCTTCATGGAATTGACATCCATCCGCACACAGTCTGCTCCTAAAAACTCCGCTAGTTCGTGATTGCCCCGTCCGCCTTTGTGTCCCGGAACATCAAACCGGACAACCCGATTCAATCGGTGTGCTTGCATCGCTTCGAGCAGCGGTGCACGCTGTTGGGTAACCTGTTCCATACAGCCTGCCTCCCTTATCCATAAATATTTCTGCCGCTGAAAATCTCAATCATTTCCCGCCGCAGTTGGTTGGTAATATCCAGACGCACCCGAGGATCTAACTCATAGACATCGGTCTTAAACAAATAATTTTGCAGCTGCATTTCTTTAATCAGCATCCGGCAGTGAAAAATGTTTGCCTGATACATATTTATATCCATGGTATCATACCGCAGCAGGATTTCCGGGTCAATATAGTCCTGAATGGAGGTGATGTTGTGGTCGATGAAACATTTCTTGCCGTTGACATCTCTGGTAAAGCCCCGTACCCGATAATCAATGGTGATAATATCCGAATCGAAACTGCGAATCAGATAATCCAGTGTGTTCAACGGAGAAATTTCTCCACAAGTCGAAACGTCAATGTCGACCCGAAAGGTCGTCACTTCGTTGTCCGGATGACTTTCCGGAAACGTGTGAACCGTGACATGACTTTTGTCCAGATGGGCGTGAATGTCCCGCCGTTTTAAAAAGGTTTCTCCCTGATTACAGGATACATCAATCTGAGAGGGAACGTGCCCTTCTGCAATCAGAATGTTGACGGATGCCCCCTGCGGTTCATAATCCTGCTTGGAAATATTCAAAATAGAAGCCCCAATCATCTCCGTTACGTCACAGAGAATGTTGGTCAATCGTTCCGAGTTATATTGCTCGTCAATGTAGCGGATATAGTCCTGTTTTTCCCGTTCTGTCTTTGCATAACAGACGTCAAAAATGTTAAAGCTCAGCGTCTTTGTGAGATTGTTAAATCCGTACAATGCCAGCTTCTTTTCCAACCCTACCATCACAGCCTTCCATAAAATGTCAGATTCTAAAATTGGATTGTTCTTGTATCGACAAATCCATATCAAACATTCATTTTAGCACATTTCCGCCAAAAAAGCAACGGCATCCAAGAAATTTTTTCGGAATTTTCCAGAAACCTGCCTCAGGATAAATAGTGCCGCAGCAAATACCCTTCCCGTACACCATACGGGCTGACATAAATCAAATGCGTATGCAGCTGCCGGATGATGACATCCAGAATTAAAATGCCAGGGAGAATTGTGTGAACCCGTTCCGGACAAACCTGTAAAATCAATTTCTTGGCTGTTTCATCTCGTTTTAACAGCTGATTTTTCAACTTCTGAAACTGCTCCGCTGTAAAGGAATTCGCATCCGGCAGGGGTGCTTGCTGCGTCTGAATCAGCTGCAACACTGCCCGAGCCGTTCCGCCAACAGCACAGAGTAAATCATAGTGCGGCAGTTTGTCCGCTTTGATTTTCTTCCATTCCCGCAGAACCCGTTCTTGAATCTGGGCAGCTTCGGCTTCTTTTGGCAGGAATTTTTCCACCATTTCCGTGTGCAGACGCAGTGCTCCAACGGGCATACTTTCCATGAAAGCTGGCCCATCTGCTGCAAAGGTGGTGATTTCCGTGCTGCCGCCGCCGATGTCTACCAGTGCCCCTTCTTCCATCGGTGCACCATGCATCACACCAAAATAGTCCAGAAAGGCTTCTTCATGTCCGGAAAGAATCTGCACGGTGTAACCTGCCTTTTGCTGAATGGCAGCAACAACCGCTTCTGTATTTTTGATGTTTCGCAGCGAGGCAGTCGCAAAAACAGTTGTCTGGTCAACCGAAAGCTGTTCCAGCAAAGATTTTACATCCAGCAACACAATACAAGCCTGCTCCACACCAGCTGCGGTCAACTGCTTCTCTTTCACATAACTTGCCAGTCCTGTCATATAGCGTTTGGAAAAAATCGGTTCAAAGTCCTTCTGCTCCACCTTGTAAACTGCAAGGCGAATGCTGTTCGAACCCATATCAATCAATGCAACATTCATGATTTTTTTGATACTCCTGTTTCTTTTTTCGTCCTGTGCGTGCACAGCCCATTCTTATAGTATACTGCAACGGGCAGAAAAATACAACAAGATTCCTGCAAATTCTTCAAAAAGTTTATGTAAAAAGTGAAACCTGAAACTTAACGTAAAAATAACAAATGGTTTACATTTCTAAGCTGGCATAAAAACAGACGATGTAGTATAATAAAAGAAAACAAAACTCTTGTTTCTTTTTTCTATCATTTTGATGATTTTTTTGTGCAAGTTCTTCAAAATGCAGCCGTCTGTTTCCAGCCGGACTGCGTTTTGCTGTATTCAAAACCAATCAATCAACCAACAGGAGGCATTATTTATGGCAGATCAGCGTTGCTACGCCAATCGAGAACTTTCATGGCTGAAATTTAACCAGCGTGTTCTAGAAGAAGCACAAGATCCAGCAAATCCACTCTGTGAACGGCTTTCCTTCCTCTCCATCTTTCAGAGCAACTTAGATGAATTTTTTATGGTGCGAGTTGGCTCGCTCTTTGAAAAGATGCAAGTATCCGAGAAAATTCGGGAAAATAAAACCAATATGACTTGCAGAGAACAGCTTTCGGCAATCTTTGAACGGGTTCGCCAGATGCTCCACGATAAAGACAACACTTATCGGGATTTACAGAACTGCCTGAAAACCGAGGGCGTGGAGATTGTAGACTTCCACACGATTTCTCAGCAGGAAGCGGATTATTTACAGTCTTATTTCCGCTCTGAAATCGAACCGCTGCTCTCTCCGCAGATTATCAGCAAAAAGCAGCCATTCCCATTCCTGCAAAACAAGGAAATCTATGCGGTTGTTGTACTGGAGAAAAAAGACAGCGAAAAAATCGGAATCGTTCCGTGCAGCAGTCCGGTATTTCCGAAATATGTTTCCCTGCCGAATCAGAAAAACCGCTTTATTCTGACGGAAGAACTCATCCTGCACTTTGCATCGGATATTTTCTCTCGCCATGTCATCAAGAGCAAATCGCTGATTCGAATCGTTCGGAGTGCAGACATTGATGCAGAAGAAGAAAACATTGAAGATGAAACCGATTATCGGGCTGCCATGGAGAAATTGCTCCGTGCCAGAAAACGGCTGCGTCCAGTCAAGATGGAATTTTCCAGACTGATGGATCCATCTGTGATTGCCAAACTGTGCGAATACTTGCATCTGAATGAAGCACAGGTTTTCCACTCAGAAGCTCCGCTGAGCCTGTCGTTTGTTTCACAGGTACGGGACTTGCTGCGGAAAAATCGTTCCTTGTTCTATCCTCGCAGAGTTCCGCAGCGTTCTGCAAACATTGACGACCACCGCTCGATGATTGCTCAGATTCAGAAAAAAGACCGCTTCTTATCGTTCCCATTTGAAAGCATTCGTCCATTCCTGAACCTGCTCCACGAAGCTGGCGAAGACCCACACGTTGTTTCCATCAAAATGACGCTGTATCGGGTGGCAACCAACAGCAAAATCGTAGAAGCATTGATTGAAGCCGCAGAAAACGGAAAAGATGTCGTTGTACTAGTGGAACTGCGTGCCAGATTTGATGAAGAAAACAACATTGAATGGTCAAGACGACTGGAAGAAGCTGGATGCCGGATTATCTATGGTCTGGATAATCTCAAGGTACACTCGAAGCTGTGCCTGATTACACGGAAAATTGGCAATTCTATCTCTTATATCACACAGGTTGGCACGGGCAACTACAACGAGAAAACTTCTGAAATTTATACGGACTATTCTCTGATGACTGCCCGTTCGGAAATCGGCATGGAAGCAAGTCGGGTCTTCAATGCACTTTGCATGGGGCAGACCATCAAGCACACGGAATATCTGCTGGTATCTCCGCACTGCCTGCAAAATCACGTTGCAGACCGCATTGATGTGGAAATTGAAAAGGCAAAGGCTGGACAGCCGGCTTATATCGGGCTGAAAGTCAACTCTCTGACGGACAAATATCTGATTGATAAGCTGATTGAGGCTTCTCAGGCAGGGGTTAAGATTGAAATGATTATTCGTGGTATTTGCTGCCTGATTGCTGGCATTCCGGGACAGACAGAAAATATTACAATTCGCAGCATTGTTGGACGATATCTGGAACACACCCGAATTTATATCTTCGGGGCTGGAAATCAGGCTGATGTTTATATTGCCTCCGCAGACTGGATGACCAGAAACACCATCCGGCGTGTGGAAGTGGGTGCTCCGATTTATGATAAGGATATCAAGTCAAGAATCCTCTCGATGTTCCAAATCATGATGCAGGACAATGTCAAGGCAAGAATCCAGCAGCCGGACGGCTCTTATAAAAAGGTACAGAGCAATGCTTCTCCGCTGAATGCACAGGAATATTTCTATGCACAGGCGTATGCTTCGGCAAAGGCAATTGCAACTGCGGAAACAGAAGTGGAAGCAGAGAAATAAAAATCTATGTAAAATACAACGCCCTACTGGAATGTGTTCCGGTGGGGCGTTAGTGTTATATTTGAGTTTTTTTCAATACAAGATTCATAATTTCCATTTTATCTGGAAATGATAAATTTTGAAATGCTTTAACTAGTTCTTGTGTCATTTCATCAAATTCAGATAAATTTTTTTCTTTTGGTAATTCTAAAGATTTTGAAACGGGCGACTGCTCATTTGATAAAACTGATTGTTTTAATTTATATTCTTTTTTTGTTAAAAAAGTCACATTTGGACAGCCTGTAAAAGCATCATCTGCAATATCTATTAAATGCCCTGGAAGAACTACATTTTTTAAATTTTTACAGTCTTTAAAAGCTTTTTTTCCAATTTTAACTATACTATCTGGAATTGTGATATCTATTATTTTTTCACAACCTTGAAAAGCCATATCTCCAATTTCTGTCACTTTGTTTGGAATTATAATATCCTCTAAACTACGGCAACCATTAAACGCACTATTTCCTATTCTTTCCACATTCTCTGGAATTTGAATATTTTTCAAGTTGTAGCAGTTATAAAAGACCTTGTTCTCAATTTCATTTAAATTATTGGAAAGAACAATATCTATTAAAGAAGAACAACCGCAAAAAGCCTTATTTCTAATTTTAATTACACTATTTGGAATTATAATTTTTTTCAATTTCTTACAATTATTAAAGGCTAAATTTCTAATTTCAGTTACACTATCAGGAATTTTAATATCTGTTAAATTAGAACAATTATTAAAAGAACTACCTCCAATTCGAACAACTCCATCTGGAATTACAATATTTGTTAAGATTTCACATTCTTTAAACACAGCATTTTCAATTTCAATTATGCCATCTGGAATTATGATGCTTTTTAAACGGATGCAATTACGAAAAGCACTACTTCTAATTAGGTTAACACTATTTGGAATGGTAATGCTTGTTAAATTTTCACAATCTCTAAAAGCTGAAACTCCAATTTCATTCACACTATTCGATATAGTAATATTTACTATATTTTTATTATGAGAAAATGCATGATTTTCAATTTTTGTTATATTATATGGTATGCAAAAAGAAGTACCAGTTTTTCCGGATGGATAATAAAATAAAATTTTATTTTTAAATAATATATCATTATTTTTATAGTATATATTATTTTTATTTGATATAGAAATTACTTCTAAACTTTCACAAACTGCAAATGCCCCTGGTTCAATCTCAGAAACAGTATCTGGTATTATCACTGTTTTTAATCTACAGCATCCTTGAAATGCATTTTTTTCAATTTTCATTACGTCAGAGGGTATTATAATATTAATTAATTGAGAACAGTTTAAAAATGCCTTTTCTTGGATAACCGTGACACCTTTTGGAATAATTGCTACTTTTACTCCTAATTCTTCAACGTATTTTTTCAAAATACCATTTTCAATTTCAAAAGCCATATTTAAACCCCTCTTTCTTAGTTTTATTTTTATTATAATGATAGATTGTCAAGTCAAGTGCAACACAATCAGAGAAAAAATTTTTGAAGCACCT